>OLPK01000543.1_pt1 | contig 38058 bp, 31 predicted proteins | sample 1672261 | NCBI WGS metagenome assembly OLPK01 (sample SAMEA3136665, study PRJEB25190) | human gut metagenome
ACAAACCACAAATGAAGTCAGTGGATGAAATCGTTCCATTGACAGACCTCTTCTTCTCTGACTTCCCAGAATTGACAGAAGCTGAGCGAGAAATCATAGCTGGTGAAACGGTTCCGACTGTACTTGAAGCCTTCAAAGCGAAACTCGAAGCTATGTCAGACGATGAGTTTGTGGTAGAAAATATCTTCCCACAAATCAAAGCGGTCCAAAAAGAAACTGGTATCAAAGGAAAAAATCTCTTCATGCCAATCCGTATCGCCGTTTCAGGAGAAATGCATGGTCCTGAATTACCAGATACCATCTACTTGCTTGGACGTGAAAAATCCATCCAACATATTGAAAAAATGTTGGAAGAAATTGCAAAATAGGAATCAGCTTTTGAAAACATGCTGTTCATTTTTAAAAAGTCATCGATTCGATGGCTTTTTTGCTGAGATAGAGCATAGATTTAGCCAAAATGATTGAAAATAGGATTCAATCATGTATAATCAAGAGAGAATAATTTTTGAGGAGAGAGGGGCATCCTTACCTTGCTGAAGAAAACATGGAATAGAGTGACGAGATTTAAATTAATAAAATCGGGGAAACATTGGATTCGAGTAGCCTGTTCGAATGCTTCTTTTTTGCGAGCTAAAAAAGGAAAAGATGCTTCCAATCATTCTAGTATGGATGCTCCAAGCTCCATAGCCTTAAAAGGCTTGATTGCTGCTGGAACCATTATGGGTGCGACGTCAATTGCGCATCCAACGGATGCTGACGAGCTAGCAGGTCCAACTTTACAGTCAGAAGTGGATTCGGAAGTGGGCGTAGTAGGTAAGGATAGCTTGGTGTTGAGCAGTGTGGAACGGTCGTTAACGACCAGTCTGTCTACGAGCGAGTGGTCTCCATCAGAGTTACAGAGTGATTCCCTTTCTACTACATTATCTACGACGAGTTCAGCAGTGCCCTCTACTTCAATGACGGAAGTTAGCGTCCTTTCAAATGGGGTTCAAGAGGCTGTAACCGTCTCAGATCCTGCTAGGGACAAACAGCTTCAAAGTATAGCTCGGGACCTTTATTCCTATATAGAGCAAGCGAAAGAATTGAAAGGTGGAGAAGGAGTTGTGTTGGAAGCGGAAGAGGCTCTGGAGGCGATCCGTAACCAATTAGCCAATCCGGATCAAGATGGAGAGGCGACTCTTCTTCAGGCCAAGTCTGCTCGGAATCGCTTGGTCAATGCTGTGTTAAGAGAGCAATCAGGGAAGAGAGATCCGCGTACAGGTAGTGCCTTAGAAGCGGACAGTGCCTTTCGTACTCCTTTTGTCATGAGCGGTCCGGCAAATAATCATCTCATTACAGCTTATAATTCAGATCCAATTAGGTTGCAATACATTGTGAGAGAGCAGAATGGTGGCGTCATTCTCACTTATATGGGCTATGCTCCCAATAGTGAACGGGTTGAGGGGGTTCTCGTTCCCAATGCAACCTTGAAATCGCCTTTTGCTCCCATGTTGATTGAAGGGAAAGTAGGAGGTACAGAGGTTGTCGAACCTGGGAAGACTTATACAATCACGGTTCGTTTTACCAATGCTAGAAATCAGTTCCTCGACCGTTCTTTCCGCATTAAAGTGTTACCTCAAAATGATGGTATCCGAAATCCAATTGCTCCAGTGACTTCTAATACTCAAGTGACTGATTTGACCAATCTGACAGAGTCTGAAAAAGCGCAGATTTGGGAAAAATTCAAGGCAGGAAATCCACGTCTACTGGCGTCTAAGGATTTTAAGAGCTATTCAGTCTCTGCAACTGGAGACATTACGGTTGTCTTTAAGGATGATACGTCCAATACTGTAAAGGTGCCTTTGACAGAGGATCCTCGAACGCAGTCGCTCTCGGTGAGTTATTCACTGAGCGTATCTGAAGTGCAAAGTACTTCTCAAATGCGGTCACAATCGGCCAAGTTATCAGAGTCTTTGTCTGAGAACTATTCAGAATCGGAGAGTGCATCAACATCAATCGTTGTTTCTCAAAGCACCTCGCTCTCTACAAGTCTCTCGGTATCACAAGCGGCATCTCAATCTTTGAGTATTCTAGAATCAGAGAGACTTTCAGAATCTGCATTAGCTTCAGAAAGTGAGTCTACATCAGTCAGTGTGGTGCTTTCAGAGAGTCAGTCAAAATCTGTAAGTGGATCAGAATCGTTGAGTACCTCTGTATCAGCCAGTGCTTCTCTTTCGACTTCTAAGTTAGCGTCGATCAGTCAGTCAGCGTCGATAAGTGTTTCAGAATCAGTCTCAGAATCGTTAAGTGCTTCTCTTTTGACTTCTAAGTCAGAGTCGGTCAGTCAGTCAGCGTCGGCAAGTATCTCAGCATCAGTCTCAGACTCGTTGAGCACTTCGGTTTCTGCCAGTGAGTCAGTTTCGACTTCTGAGTCAGCGTCGATCAGCCAGTCTGCCTCGGCAAGTGTCTCAGAGTCAGTCTCCGAATCCTTGAGTACCTCGGTTTCCTCCAGTGAGTCGGTTTCGACCTCTAAGTCAGCGTCGCTCAGTCAGTCGGTATCGGCAAGTGTCTCAGAGTCAGTCTCAGGATCGTTAAGCACTTCGGTTTCCTCCAGTGAGTCATTTTCGACCTCTGAGTCAGCGTCAGTCAGTCAGTCGGCATCGGCAAGTATTTCGGAGTCGGTTTCAGACTCGTTGAGCACTTCGGTTTCCTCCAGTGAGTCAGTTTCGACCTCTGAGTCAGCGTCGATCAGTCAGTCTGCCTCGGCAAGTATTTCGGAGTCGGTTTCAGACTCGTTGAGTACTTCGGTTTCCTCCAGTGAGTCAGTTTCGACCTCTAAGTCAGAGTCGGTCAGTCAGTCTGTATCGGCAAGTGTTTCGGAGTCGGTTTCAGACTCGTTGAGCACTTCGGTTTCCTCCAGTGAGTCAGTTTCGACCTCTCAATCAGAGTTGTTCAGCCAGTCGGTATCATTAAGTATCTCCGAATCAGTTTCAGGATCGTTGAGCACTTCGGTTTCCACAAGTGAGTCAGTTTCGATTTCTGAGTCAGAGTCGGTCAGTCAGTCGGTGTCATTAGGTATCTCCGAATCAGTCTCAGGATCGTTGAGCACTTCGGTTTCCACAAGTGAGTCAGTTTCGATTTCTGAGTCAGCGTCGATCAGTCAGTCTGCCTCGGAAAGTATTTCGGAGTCGGTTTCAGACTCGTTAAGCACCTCGGTTTCCACAAGTGAGTCAATTTCGACCTCAGAATCCGAGTTGATTAGGCAGTCAGCGTCGGTAAGTGTTTCAAAGTCAGTCTCCGAATCCTTGAGTACCTCGGTTTCCACAAGTGAGTCAGTTTCGATTTCTGAGTCAGAGTCGGTCAGTCAGTCTGCCTCGAAAAGTATTTCGGAGTTGGTTTCAGACTCGTTGAGTACTTCGGTTTCCGCCAGTGAGTCATTTTCGATTTCTGAGTCAGCGTCGATCAGCCAGTCGGTGTCAGTAAGTATCTCCGAATCAGTCTCAGGATCGTTAAGCACTTCGGTTTCCGGCAGTGAGTCAGTTTCGACCTTTGAGTCAGCGTCGATCAGTCAGTCTGCCTCGGAAAGTATTTCGGAGTCGGTTTCAGAATCGTTGAGTACCTCGTTTTCCGCAAGCAATTCAGTTTCGACCTCTCAATCAGAGTCGATCAGCCAGTCTGTATCGGCAAGTGTTTCAGCATCAGTCTCCGAATCCTTGCGTACCTCGTTTTCCGCCAGTGAGTCGGTTGTGGAAAGTCGATTAGCATCTGAGAGCCTGTTAGAGAGCGTCTCAGAGTCTTTGAGTACTTCATTCTCAGCAAGTGACTCAGCCTCGACTTCTGAGTTGGAATCAGAGTCAGTCTCTTTGAGTATCTCGGATTCTACAAGAGGGTCGGTCTCAGCTTCCCAATCGCTTTCAACTAGCCAGTTGACCTCAGAATCCGAGTCCGTCTCCGAATTAATGACTACCTCAATTTCCGCAAGTGAATCTATGTCAACTTCTCAATCCGAGTCGGTAAGGAATTCAGCTTCTATCTCGAGTTCTTTGAGTCAATCTGCTCCAACAAGCGAGTCTGTCTCGACACCGGAGTCTAGGTCTGAGAGTCAGTCTGATTCAGTCAGTCTAACCGAGTCGTCATCGGGATCCCTGAGCGGTTCAATCTCAACAAGTGAAACCCTCTCAGAATCCTCATTTGACTCGCAAAGTCACTCAGAATCAATCAGTCATTCTCAGTCTCTTTCAAGGCTGGATTCAACAAGCGAAGTTCGATCTGAGAGTGTTTCAGGATTACTCATCCAGTCCTTATCCAACAAAGAAAGCTCATCGGAAGAAGTTCTTCCGGCAACTGGGGAGAAGAAAACTACAGCATCAACCTTATTTGCTCCTCTTGCATCTTTCGTTGGGCTAGCTCTATTGGGGCGCCGTAAAAAAGAAGAGGAAGAATAATCCTGTATCGCTATGTGAAAACAGCCATCTAGTATTTTGAGTGTCTACAAAAGAATCTCTTTTTGAGGTTCTTTTTTTCTGTTTTACCCTATTAGATTTCGCTGATTTTATCAAAAAATAATGAAAATGCTTTCGAGGAGGAAATTTTTTGAAAATTGAATTGTTATTTACCTCAAATTACTTGAATATGTATAGTAATGATGTATAATATTTAATGACTATAATGTTGAGGGGATATTCATGTTTTTTAAACGTTTGAATGGAAAAGTTAGGGAGATGGATCGAACGACTCGTTTCAAGTTAATCAAGTCTGGGAAGCACTGGGTTCGTTCAGAAAATTCTACCTTAGGTTTATTTAAAATTGTTCGTGGAGAAGTAGAAACAAGAGTTGTAACGAAGTCAGATAAGGAGCGGGATGGGATCCGTTCTACAAGTCAATTTGTACTGAAAGGCTTATTGGCGACGGGAGCAGCTGCTGGTGCTACCTCCATTATCAACACGGCTTTTGCGGATGAAGCAGGAACTGATGTGGTGACAACTTCTGAATTACAGAAAGAGACCTTAGCAGAGGCCAATAGCTTAGTGATTGGATCTGTTTCTGATGCCAGATCAATGTCAGAAGAAAGTCTTGAATCGACAAGTGCTTCAGTCTCTTTAAGCGAGCACGGTTCTGAGAGCCTTACTGTGGCTCTGAGCGAATCTGCTTCAGAAGCTACGACGACATCAGAGTCAAGCGTGGAAACGACCGAAAGGGTTCTAGGTGCAACGGATAAGGTTGGTCTAGAACAGAATCTATCAGAAGCGACCTTGTTGACCCAAATGGCCGAAAACTATGCCTCAAATCTTACAAATGCGGATCAAAAAGCAGCTCTTTCAGCTGCTATCGCTAAGGTGCAAACCGACTTATCAACCAGTACTCAGTTGCTTCATGAAAATGTAGGGACGCAAGCTTATGTGGGTCAGCGTCAACGCTTAAATCAGTCTGTTGACGAGCTGATGCTTGCTCTGAAAGCATCAGGTTTTGTAGGGAATAGCAGTGTAAACGGCAAACCTGCCATTGCAGCTCAGTTGGCACCGATTTATGAAACCGTTACAGACTCTAAAGAGTTGTCCAATATTACTCCTAATTTGGATGATCGAAATGGAGCTAATATCGAAGATGCTGCTTTGAAATTTGCAGGAGTAGAAAAGGACCCGCATTTAGATAAATCTGTAATAAACCTCGATCCTGCGACTCTTAAGTCTCTGTCTGAAACCCATGATGTGACGCGTTATACCTTTGCTATCTGGGATTTCGTTAATCGAGTGAAGCCGGATCCTCTGGATTATTATGCAACCTTATCCGTCGATCGCAGCTCGATTGGTTCAACGACTCCTAAAGGTGTTGACGTATACTTCCGCTTGGTTAAAAAGTCTAGTGGTACGGAGGTTTATGCTCAAACAGTTAAAGCAAATAGTGTAGTTGAATTTGATTTACCAAAGGAATTAGTTGGTTCAGATACAAACCGCCAATACAGGGTCTTTTACTCAATTTATGATGATGGGAAACCTGGAGTTATACGGATGCAAAGTGTAAGTTACCAGACTCCTAAATTTATGATTCAACAGCTTTATGATGTGCTAGAACCTAAAAATGTAGGTCTTTATGCACCATCGACAGTAGCATCCATTGTTCCATCACGAAGTGCTGAACATGTCACCTATTATAAGCTCATTGACGACAAAGGACAATTCTCGCGAGGAGCTTATGTTCCAACTGGCAGGGAAACTGTTTTGGCCTCTTATGCCCAGGTTGGTATTGAAGGTCAGGAGTACACAGCTTCAGCTGCTCGACAATTGGATGGTTTTGTTCAAGTTCCACTAGTAGACTATCATCAGAATAAAATGTCTGGCGTCTTTGATCTTAGGAAGGTTGGAGAACAGAATGTAGATACTTATTGGGGAGGGGCAAGAGACCATTATATTAAACTTGTCCGTGAAGTGACGAGTCCAAATGGCGATTTCACCTTAAAATACTATGTCTTGGATCCTTCCAAACAGAGAAATTACCGGAAAGGTGATAACGGTACAGTATTTGACCTTGCAAATTATACCTTAGTCTACGAAAAGGCCTTTAGAAATGATCATTGGAATGAAACCTTTGAAAATCTTGAGACGCGAGAGGTAAAAAGCAAGAAAGAGGATTATTCTCTTACAGTCACTCCCGATTTTTCAGATGGAAAAAACTTTAAGTTAAAAATCTCAGGTTGGTTCTCCTTGACAGAGAAGGAGAGCTATACGGATGAAAAAACGGGTAAGAAATATTCTTTCCGTAAACCCTATACTTCCGCTCCAGAAAATCAAGCACAGCATAGCGGTAACCATATTGTGGGTGATGATGCATCCCTTCAAGGTGCTGACGGATTTTCTAAGTTTTATCATACGGTTTCGACCAGGGTTAGCTACTGGCCATTGAAGAGTGTGAATTACTATTACCGAAGAATGACTCCTTCTGAATTGAGTTCTCAATCATTCATTTATTCAGCTTCTCATTCGATGTCAACACAAGATAGTCTTTCATACTCAGAAAGCAACTCGCAAGTAGTTGCTTCAGAATCTCAATCTCTGTCTGTAGCTGTTTCTCTGTGGGATAGTCGATCAACGTCCTTATCTGAGTCGGTGTCAAGTAGTGACTCGGTATCAGATAGTTTTTCTATTTCACAGGAACTCGAATCTCAATCGCTATCTTCTTCTCAGTCTAATTTGCAGAAAGATTCGGAGGTCTCAGCTTCAGCGTCGGTAAGCAGCTCTTTGTCAGCATCAGAGAAGTTAGGATCTGAGTCAGTGAGTGGCTCCTTGTCTGTATCGGAGTCGATTGTTTCTACTTCAGCAAGTAGCTCGTTGTCGGCTTCAGAGGCGTCTGCTTCAGAATCAGCAAGTAGCTCTCTATCTACTTCGGAGAAATTTGCTTCTGAATCATTAAGTGGTTCCCTGTCTGTATCAGAGTCAATTGAATCAATGTCAGCAAGTAGCTCGTTGTCGGATTCAGAGTCGTCTGCTTCAGAATCAGCAAGCGCATCGCTATCAACCTCAGAGGTATCCGTTTCGGCTTCAGCAAGCAGTTCATTGTCAGTTTCAGAGAAATCCGCTTCTGAATCCTTGAGTGGATCGCTGTCTGTATCAGAGTCAATTGTTTCCACTTCAGCAAGTAGTTCTTTATCTGCTTCAGAGAAATCAGCATCCGAATCATTAAGTGGTTCCTTGTCTGTATCAGAGTCAATTGCATCAACGTCAGCAAGTACTTCAGTATCAGCTTCAGAGGTAGCCGTTTCAGCATCAACAAGCAGTTCGTTGTCAGTCTCAGAAAAGTCATCTTCTGAATCAGTAAGCGAATCCTTGTCTGTATCAGAATCGATTTCTTCCGCTTCGACAAGCGCATCGTTATCAGCCTCAGAGGTATCCGTTTCAGCATCAACAAGTAGCTCTCTATCTGCTTCGGAGAAATTTGCTTCTGAATCATTAAGTGGTTCCCTGTCTGTATCAGAGTCAATTGAATCAATGTCAGCAAGTAGCTCGTTGTCGGATTCAGAGTCGTCTGCTTCAGAATCAGCAAGCGCATCGCTATCAGCCTCAGAGGTATCCGTTTCGGCTTCAGCAAGTAGTTCGTTGTCAGCTTCAGAGAAATCCGCTTCTGAATCCTTAAGTGGCTCCTTGTCTGTATCAGAGTCAATTGCATCAACGTCAGCAAGTACTTCAGAATCTGTAGCTCGTATGAAATCTTCTGAACTTCAATCCGCTTCAGTATCTGAGTTGATTTCGGAATCAACTAGCGTGTCAACTTCATCATCGATAAGTGCTTCAGAAGCAAGTGCGTCGATTTCAGCTAGCGCATCCGAATCGGAATTGAATTCTAAGTCTGTTTCAATCAGTGCATCTAATTCTGTCTTGAGTTCAGCATCCGTTTCAACAAGTGCATCTGAGTCAACCTCAAGCAAGCTAGCATCTGAGTTGGAGTCTGTTTCCATCTCGGTAAGTAGTTCGTTATCAGCCTCAGAGGTAGCCGTTTCAGAATCGTTAAGTAGTTCTCTGTCAGCTTCAGAGAAATCTGCATCCGAATCCTTGAGCGGATCCTTGTCTGTATCAGAGTCGATCTCATCAGCATCGACAAGTGCATCGGTATCAGCCTCAGAGGTAGCCGTTTCAGAATCGTTAAGTAGTTCTCTGTCAGCTTCAGAGAAATCTGCATCCGAATCCTTGAGCGGATCCTTGTCTGTATCAGAGTCGATCTCATCAGCATCGACAAGTGCATCGGTATCAGCCTCAGAAGTATCCGTTTCAGAATCAGCAAGTAGCTCTCTATCTGCTTCAGAGAAATCTGCATCCAAATCATTGAGTGGATCGTTGTCTGTATCAGAGTCGATTGCATCAACGTCGGCAAGTACTTCGGAATCTGTAGCTCAAATGAAATCTTCTGAACTTCAATCCGCTTCAGTATCTGAGTTGATTTCGGAATCAACTAGCGTGTCAACTTCATCATCGATAAGTGCTTCAGAAGCAAGTACGTCGATTTCGGCAAGTGTATCAGAATCAGTCTTAACTTCTGAATCAGTTTCAAGTAGCGCATCAGAATCAGTCTTGAGTTCCGAGTCCGTTTCAGTAAGTAGATCTGAATCAATCTCAAGTAAACAAGCATCTAAGTTAGCGTCTGCTTCGGTCTCTGAGTCAGTTTCAACGAGTGCTTCAAAAACTAGTGCGTCAGTTTCAGCAAGCGCGTCAGAATCAGTCTTGAATTCAACATCCGTTTCAACAAGTGCATCTGAGTCAACCTCAAGCAAGCAAGCATCTGAGTTTGCATCGGCTTCAACCTCAGCCTCAGCCTCTGAGTCAGTCTCAACTAGCACTTCAGAATCTGTAGCTCGTATGGAATCTTCTGAGCTTCAGTCTGCCTCAGTGTCTGAGTTGACTTCTGAATCAATCAGCGTTTCCGTTTCAACATCGACAAGTGCGTCAGCTAGCGTATCAGAATCAGTCTTGAATTCCGAGTCTATTTCAAACAGTGTCTCTGAGTCGACCTCACGCACGCAAGTTTCTGAATTGGCGTCGACATCAACATCAGAGTCAGTTTCAACCAGCACATCAGAATCTGAAGCTCAAATGGAATCTTCTGAGCTTCAGTCTACATCTGTATCTAAGTTGAGTTCGGAATTCGTTTCGGCTTCAGCAAGCGCATCAGAATCTGCTTCAAACAAACAAGCCTCTGAATTGGCTTCGGCCTCAGAGTCAGTTTCAGCAAGCGCATCAGAATCTATTTTGAGTTCTGAGTCTGTTTCAAGCAGTGTATCTGAGTCTGCTTCTCGCAAGCAAGCATCTGAGTTTGAGTCAACATCAACATCTGATTCAGTGTCAACTAGTGAGTCTGTATCAGTAAGTAGTTCAGAGTCTGTTTTGAATTCTGCATCTGTTTCAGCCAGCGCATCAGAATCAGTCTTGAATTCAACATCCGTTTCAATTAGTGCTTCTGAATCTGCTTCTCGCAAGCAAGCCTCTGAGTTGGCTTCAGCCTCAGCCTCTGAGTCAGTCTCAACTAGCACTTCAGAATCTGTAGCTCAAATGAAGTCTTCTGAACTTCAGTCTGCATCAGTGTCTGAGTTGACTTCAGCATCCGTTTCCGCGTCAGCAAGAGCTTCAGAATCAGTCTTGAATTCCGAGTCTGTTTCAATCAGTGCCTCTGAATCTGCTTCTCGCAAGCAAGCCTCTGAATTGACTTCAGCATCGCATCAAACGAGTGCTTATAATCAGTCTTCGACTTCGACAGATAGATCGACTTCGTCTAGTCATTCTATGTCACTGACACCAAATTGGTCATCTGCTTCTGCCTTGGCTTCAAATGCGGTAAACGAATCGACAGTGGTGTACGGGTCTGCTTCGGCGAGTCTTCAGGAGCCAGCGAGCACACTTGCTTCATCAAAAGCAAGCCAGCTCTCCTCAGAATCGACTTCTCTTTCAACGAGTCGTTCTACCTCTAGCTCGGCAAGTCAATCCCATTCACAAAGTCAAGCGACTCCTCAGATGAGCTCTTCTGGCGAGAAATCGGCTGCTTCAGTATCTGAAGCAAAATCAACGTCGGACTCTCTAGGAGTGACGTCACGTGAGCTGTTCATCACGCTTGTAGTAGCTTTCTTTGCAGGCTTGGCCTCATTTTTCCATCGTAAAAAGTAAATACAATCATCTTTCTTAAATTGAAAATTTGCTTCTTTCGATTCTTCTGATATACCGGCAGATCCATGAGAGGATTTGTCGGTTTTCTTTGAGAATGTCGGGTGAAAAGCCTAGTGAAATATGGTATAATGAATGGAGAAAAGCTAGATGAATAGTGGTTCTTCAGATCATCTTCTGAAGAACTTTTTTTCTCTTATAGATCAGAGATCGTTTAGGTGAAATGGTCAAGTTTGATGAGAGGACTTAGTTAGGATAAGCATTCGAAAGAAGGGGGAGTAGAGGAGTAGGATATGATGAAACAATCTGGAGTTAGGAATCGATTATTTTGGACGATCCTATTCGTTTTTGTTTATGTTTTAGGAAGTAAAATCACCTTACCCTTTGTAGACCTAGCAAAGCTATTAAATGTGAATGAAGGTGCTGCAAGGGGTCTGGAGTTGACGAGTGCTATCATGGGTGGAAACCTTCGTGGCATGTCCATCTTCGCTCTTGGACTTTCTCCCTGGATGTCTTCCATGATTTTGTGGCGCTTGTTTACAGTATCTAAACGGTATAACCTGGAGAGGACCAGTTCGGAGCTTGTGGAACGACGGAAGATGTACCTGACACTTGCTCTGGCTCTTGTTCAATCTCTGGCCATCTCTCTTTATCTCCCCTTACAAACAGATCTGAGCCCCCTTCTAGTCGTCTCGCTCAATGCCTTGATAATGATTGCAGGAACCTTTTTCTTGGTCTGGTTAGCTGATTTAAATACGGCCCTAGGCTTGGGGAATTCTATTGTCATCATGATGGCGGGGATGCTCCTGTACTTGCCAGAGGATGTCCTTGGAACCTTGTCAAAGAGTGGGGGTTCAGCATACAGCCTCCTGTTTCTAGTGCCTCTCTTGTTAGGATTTATTTTCATGGTCGTATGCATCGAGTATGCTCGCTATCGGATCCCTGTGAATAAGCTGGGGATTCATAATAGTTTGAAACCTCACACCTTTTTAGAGGTCAAGCTCAATCCAGCTGGGGGGATGCCCTTTATGTATGCCATGACCTTGGTTTCTATCCCGCAGTATATCTTTTTGCTAGTCCAAGCCATCAATCCCCGTGCGTCATGGGCTGCCAGTATCGCAAAGGAGTTGGTAATAGGAGCGCCAGCTTGGATCCTGCTCTACGGTCTGATGATAGCAATTTTGTCCTTTGCTTTTGCCTTTGTGACGGTCAATGGGGAAGAAATTGCGGACAAGATGATGAAAAACTCAGAGTATATTGATTTCGTTTATCCTGGCGAAGAGACACGTCGGTACATCAATCGAATTGTCTTTCGCTTAACGGTCTTTGGGACACTTTATTTAATTCTGTTTACAGCATTGCCTTTCCTTCTTCTGCTCTGGGATAGAGGACTTTTGCGTTTTGCCATGATTCCAGGGAGTTTTCTCATGTTTGTGGGGATGATGTCGACCATCCGAGAGGAAGTTCGAGCCCTTCGCGTGAACCAAGGTTATACAAGATTGTTTTAGGAGTTGTTATGTATTACTTTATACCAGCCTGGTATGGCAGTGAGCGGATTTGGCACAGTAGGATGACGCCTTGGTATTGGACGCAAGCTACGATTGAATTTGATGAGACTATTCACCAGCTTCGGGTCTTCCAGGAAGCGGGAGTGGAGCGAAAATTAGTGATTCCGCACTATTGCCCGCAATTGCGTTACGACCTCCATCGGCAAGATTTGTTAGAAACAGACTATCTGTCGATTTTTGATCACATTCAGGGGATTTCCCCTCATCAAAAAATGGTCCCGATTCAGGTCGAGGATTTGGAATGGCCTGCTCACACAAGCTTTACTTATACGCCTTTTCAAATAGTGGCGTTCTGTCGCGGCCAGGAGATTGCTAGTATCGATCTGGGGGTAGACGGGAATATCCTCTCAGTGAGACGGGTAAAGGATCAGGAAACGGTTTATGTGCAGTATCTGGATGACCGAGGCTTTATTTCCAGTCTTATTTACTACAAAGAGGGACGTCCCTATTTTCAAGACTATCTAACCCCCGAAGGAGACTGGGTCTTGAGAGAGTTGTTGACAGATGCTAACCACATGGTCTTTGTCAATGAAGCTTTTCAGAAGCAGTTTAAACGAGAAACCTATCCGGACATGGGAGAAGTGGTTGCTGAAAAATTGAAAGCCAACCTAGGAGACCTGGTTCCGGGTCAAGATCGTTTGGTGATTGCAGCCCATCCAGCCAATCTACCCTTTGTCCAACAAGTGGGACTAGGTCTTTCAAAGGTTCTTTCTTTTTATGGGCAACGTCAGTCGTTATCTCAAGAAGATTCGTCGCTTCATTTTTCTTTAAAAGAGGTTGACTTGGTGATAACGGATAGTGAAAAAACGAAACAGGACTTGCTTGGTCTTGCTCCAAGTCTTACTTCTAAGATCCATCGCCTGACCTCCTTTGATTCGCGGCTGAGATTGGGAAGCAGTCAGGAGAGGAAGGAGTCGAAAATCTTTTTCCACCTGGATGAAAAGGATCTCCCCTCTCAATCCGTTTTACAGAAAATGTTTGAAATCTTAGCGAAAAATCCCTTGTTTGAGGTCGTTTTCGCGATTTACAATGCTTCTGATGAAACAGTAGCGACACTAGAACATCAGCTAGAAGACTTGGCTAGCAAGAAGGGGATAGCTTCTCTAGGGGGGCAGGTTGATTCTCGAGAACTGGGAGAAAACCACCTCCTCGAAGATGCCTCTCTCTTTGAAAAGAAGCAAGATCGTTATAAGGTTCGAAATTTCTTTAACGAGAATGATATCATCAAAGAATTAGAACAGACTCGCTTAATAGTAGACGTAAGTGAGGAACCCAATCTGTATACACAAATTGCAGGCATTTCGGCAGGAATTCCTCAGATCAATCGTACCCATACGGAGTATGTAGACCATTTAAAAAATGGATATCTCTTGGGGGAGATGGAGGAAGAACTAGAAACAGCGATAGACTATTTCCTTAGGGATCTGAAACCATGGAATGAAGCGCTGATTTATTCCGTCGAAAAGATCCAAGAATACACAGGCCAGCGCTTGATCGCAAAATGGGAAGGATGGATGAAAAACTAGGATGGACAGGAAGTTGGAAACAGGCCATATTCTTCAAATTGGACCTACAAATTGGCAGGAAGAAGTGACAATTCCAGAAGGTCTGAACTGGCATTATTTTTCTATCCAACCCCCTCTACAGATAGAGGACTACATGGCGGAGCAAGGTATCAAGCAGTTTCAGGCCTTGGTGCTGGATCATCCAGAAAGACTATTGAGTTTCAAAGAAGAGCTGGGTCTCTTTCAGCCCTACACTGTATTTTATGATCAAGTATATGATCAAGAGTCAGTTACAGAAGAACTGAATCATTTGATGCAACTGGTTCAGGCTAAGGCTTGGGATTTTTCCGATAAGGCTCCCTTTCTCTATCAACTCCATCGTTTCCTTTATGACGGCCAGTATGGGGATGCCTTTAGTGTCAGAGAGTTACGAGTTAGAGCTGACTTTGCAGGCAGTCAAACGGTCAGAGGGAAACACTTTTTGGAGTTAGAGGGTTCATATGGAGAAGAATATACTCCCATAGCCCAGTGGGTCAACACCTATTCGTATGATGGGGTCCTTCCTACGGATCTATGGCTAGAGTACGAGAAAACGCCAGACTGCCAGATCCAGTTGCGGGTCCAATTTTTCCAGAGTGGGACCTTAGGATCTTTAGTGAAGGAGCTTGTCTATTCAGAAGCAGATTTGGAAAGGCCGGTTCTGATTGACGAGCCCGATCGTTATTACCTATCCTTTACACTAGAAGCGAAGGGCCAGGGGCGACTCATAATCGGTGCTTTGCACAAGCGCTTCTCTCATGGTCCTTTTGGAGAAATTGCTCTTGGTTCACAGACTCTCAGAGACAGCAAGCGTCAGGAAATTTTTGCTTATTTCCATCCAGGAGACCTGAAGCCACCTCTGAATGTCTATTTCTCCGGTTATCGTCCTGCAGAGGGCTTTGAAGGCTTTGCCATGATGAAAAATATGGGAGCGCCCTTTATTCTCTTTTCGGATCCACGTCTAGAGGGGGGATGCTTCTATCTAGGCTCTCCGGAGTTGGAAAAGAAGATTCAGGATTTTATCGATGACCATCTTCAATCCTTAGGATTTGGTCCCAAAGAATTGAACTTTTCAGGTCTATCGATGGGCACTTATGGAGCTCTCTACTATGGAGCCTCTTACTCACCTCATGCAATCTTGGTTGGGAAACCGATTGTCAACCTTGGGGATGTAGCTGCCAATCTGAAGTTTAAACGGCCGGATGAATTTGGAACCTCGCTCGATATGATGCAATTGCTCCTTGGTCGAGTGTCAAGTGAAGGCATAGAGGCCTTGAACAAGCGTTTTTGGGATCGATTTCATCAGGCAGAGTTAAAGGATACCCTCTTAGCCTTGGCTTATATGAGAGACGATGACTACGACCAGAAGGCTTATTCGGATATTTTAGAAGCTCTTTATCACCAGCCTATTCGGATCATTAGTTCAAGTCGCCCGGGTCGCCACAATGATGCAACGGAGTCTATCATTGAGTGGTTCTTGACCCAATACAAAGAAATCATGGAAAGAGATTTTGGAAGAAGTGGATGATTAGGATGAGAAAGCAAAAAGATCGTCACCTTTATTGGGGGCCGATCTCTTCAGTTGATTATTTGTGGGGGTCTGTGATAGAAAGACTAGCAGAAGATCAGATTCGATTTACGAATCCTTTGATGCCTTCTGGTCAAGTCTTAAAAAGTTGGAAATCCCTCACAAGCTATGGGGAGGATCGGCTGGCACCCAGTCTGCCACTTTTACAGAGAGGCCGGACCTATGTAGTTGAAGTTCAGATGACTTCTAGGCCTGCTCATACGGTTATGCTAGAAGTTGTTTGCCAGGATCGTTTTGGCAAGATAGTGGACCGGCAGGTCAGTACAGAAGGGCAAGTTAAGTTGGTATATCCAGAGCAAGCTTATTCTTACCAAGTGCATCTCCTCAGTGCTGGGATGCAAGAGTTTACCTTTCGCTATTTCACAATTTCACCGATTTCGTCTGAACAATGAGTTATTCTGATATAGATCAAGCAGATGGATAGTAAATGAGGACCCAGTGGATTCTATAAAATTGAAAAAAATAAAAAAGATCTTAAATGAGGTGAATAGCTGGAAAGATCAGATGTCCCAGTTGGCAGACCAGCAGTTACAAGAAAAGACAGAGGAATTCCGCCGCCGTTTCCGACAAGGAGAGTCACTAGACGATTTGCTAGCTGAAGCTTATGCAGTCGTGAGAGAAGTCTCTCAGAGAGTCTTGGGGATGTTTCCTTACGATGTTCAAGTCATGGGAGCGATCGTCCTCCACCAAGGAAATATTGCAGAGATGGAAACCGGGGAAGGAAAGACCCTAACGGCAACCATGCCCGCCTACCTGAATGCAATAGAAGGGAAGGGGGTTATGGTGATTACCCCCAATACTTACCTGGCAACTCGTGATGCGGAAGAAATGGGGAAGATTTATCGTTTTCTAGGTTTGACAGTTGGAGTTCCACTTCAAGATACTGAGGGCGAACTCTCCCCAGCTAAGAAGCGGTCGCTCTATCAATCTGACATTGTTTATACCACCAATAGCAGCTTGGGCTTTGATTATCTTTCAGAAAATTTAACCGCCTCTGTTGATGGCCAATTCCTGGCAAATTTAAACTATTCGATTGTAGATGAAATCGATTCTATCTTATTGGATAGTGCTCAGACACCCTTAGTGATTTCGGGCTCTCCTCGCGTGCAGTCCAATCTATATGGGATTGTAGACACCTTGATCCGAACCTTCAAAGAAGGTGAAGAGTACAAGGCCGACGGGGACAAGAAACAGGTGTGGTTGACCCCAAAAGGTGTAAAAGCAGCCGAGGCTTTTCTATCCCTGCAGCATTTGTATGATCCTGAGCACCGTGATCTTGTCCGCCATATTAGTCTGGCTTTACAAGCACATCAACACTATAAAAGGGACAAGGACTATGTCGTCCGTTCGAATAAAAAAGGAGAACAGGAGCTTGTCCTTTTGGATCAAGCAACGGGGCGTCTTATGGAATTGACTCGTCTTCAAGGGGGACTTCATCAGGCTCTTGAAGCCAAGGAAGGACTTTCCTTGACACCAGAGACACGGGCCATGGCTTCGATCACTTACCAAAATTTGTTCAAGATGTTTCAAAAACTTGGCGGTATGACGGGAACCGGGAAGGTTGCAGAAGCTGAATTTTTGGAGACCTATGCCATGTCAGTGATTCAGATCCCAACCAATCGAAAACGGATTAGGCAGGATCTTCCAGATGAGATATACCAGACCTTGCCAGAAAAAGTCTATGCCTCTATGGCCTACATCAAAGAAGTTCATGCAAAGGGAAACCCGATTTTGATCTTTGCCGGTTCGGTTGAGATGTCTGTCTTGTATTCAAACCTTCTTCTTCGTGAAGGAATTCCCCATAATCTGTTGAATGCCAATAAGGCTTCTCGTGAAGCGCAGATTATTGCTGAATCTGGTCAAAGAGGCGCAGTGACCGTTGCGACCTCGATGGCAGGTCGGGGGACAGATATCAAATTAGGGCAGGGTGTAGCTGCCTTAGGTGGCTTGGTTGTCGTCGGGACGGAGCGGATGATGAATCGCCGGATAGATCTCCAGATTCGAGGACGATCAGGACGTCAAGGAGATCCTGGAAAAACCAAGTTTTTTGTCTCTCTGGAGGATGATTTAATCAAACACTGGGGACCAAACTGGATCCAAGATAGGTATCAAGATTACGACGTAGAGGATCGACTTCGAAAAGCCAAACCTCTAACCCGGAGGAAATACCAACGCATCGTCGCTCAAGCTCAGGATGCGAGTGAAAGTGCTGCGCAAGCAAATCGTCGCTTGACCTTAGAGTTCGCAGAGAGTATGAATATTCAACGCGATTTGGTTTATAAGGAACGGGATCGGTTGATCAGGCTGGACAGACGTTTGGATGGATTAATCGAGAAAATTGCTCGGGAAGTGTTTGCCCAAGTGGCTAAAAATAAGAAGTATCAAGACCCGATTGCCTTCTATCACTATATTTTAGATCATATCAGTTATCAGGTTAATCCTGCTCAGATTCATCAAGCCTTTCCTTCCAGGCAGGCAAAAGAGGATTTCCTCTGGGAGCTAGCCCGCTCGGAGTTGCTTGCTAAATATCAAAGGCTGGAATCCGATGAGGTAATTGCTCAGTTTCAACGGATGGTGCTCTTAAAAGCTATTGACGAAAATTGGGTGGAACAAGTGGATTATTTGCAACAATTACGGGTGGCCTTGTCTGGTCAGTACGCCAGTCAAAAGAATCCACTGGTCGAATTTTACCAAGAAGCCTCTTTATCTTTTGATCGGATGAAGGCTTTGGCAAAAGAGCAGATGGTTCGCAATCTCTTACTCAGTCGAGTAGAAATCAATACAAAAGGGGAAATTGTCCTGTATTTCCCATAAAAGAGGATTTATGACAGTATACAATATCAATCTTGGGATTGGATGGGCCAGTAGTGGCGTCGAGTATGCACAAGCCTATCGGGCCAAGTTGCTAAGACAGATCCAAGAACCTGCAAAATTTATTTTTATGGATATGATATTAGCAGACAATATTCAACACTTAACAGAGAATATTGGATTTAAAGACCATGAAATCATATGGATCTACACCCATTTTACGGATATCAAAATTGCGCCAACCACTTATACGGTGGATCAAGTCCTGGATGGGTTCGCTGGTAAGCCAACGCGAGAAGAGACCAAGGGGAAGGTGAGGCGCTATTTCTACCAAGACCAGGACAGTTTTTTGGCCTGCTATCTTCGGGACGAAAAGAGTCCTTATGTGGAGCGCTGTGAGTATGTCTCCAGAGGGATCCTAGTCAGAAAGGACTACTTTTCCTATGCTCGCTACTGTACAGAGTACTTTATCCCCAAAAATAATCAAGCCAACTTGATTGAACGGCGTTTCTACAATGAAGATGGAAGTGTGGCCTACAGTATGCAGATGGCGGATGGTAGGGAAATTTACCGTTTTCCAGATCGTTATCTCCTGGACCGACAGGAATTAATCCGCTATTTCATGCAAAGTCTTAACTTGACCAAACAAGATCTGGTGATTCTGGATCGGGAGACTGATATCGGCCAACCTATTTTTGAAGAGGCTCAAAAAGCTCGTCTAGGAGTCGTGGTCCATGCGGAGCACTATAGTGTCAATAATACCGATGATCAATATATTTTGTGGAACAATTATTACGATTACCAATTTACCAATGCGGACAAGGTGGACTTCTTTATTGTTGCGACCGATCGCCAAAAGGAAGTTTTAGCAGCGCAATTTGCAAAATATACCCATCATTCTCCTGTTATTTACACCATTCCGGTAGGAAGTCTGGCCAGTCTACCGCAAAGTGACTCTCGTAAACCTTTTTCTTTGATGACTGCTTCGCGTCTGGCAACAGAAAAACACATCGACTGGTTAGTTCGAGCAGTTGTCGAAGCAAAAAAAGAGCTACCGTCCCTTTCTTTTGATATTTATGGAAAAGGCGGAGAGGAAGAAAAACTGCGGTCTCTGATTGAAGAGTTAGGAGCGACGGACTATATCCAGCTCAAAGGGCATATGGATTTGACGGCTATATACAAAGATTATGAAGTCTATCTATCGGCTTCAACTAGTGAAGGCTTTGGTCTAACCTTGATGGAGGCGATTGGTTCTGGTCTTCCAATCATTGGCTTTGATGTACCCTACGGCAATCAGAACTTTGTTAGAGATGGGGAGAATGGCTACTTGCTTCCGACTGACCCAGACCAGGTTGTGGACAGGATAGCGAGGTCCTTCGCTGAAATGATCTGCTTGCTATACCAGAGTCAAAAGATGACTTCTATGCGTCAAACATCTTATGCGCGTGCAGAAGATTTTCTAACCAGTAAGGTTGAAAAAGCTTGGACTCAATTGATTGAGGAGGTGACCCATGCTGAACGTGTTTGATCGGTTTTCGCGCGAAAGCCAAGATCTGCTCTATTCTTTACAAAGAGCAGGTTACACGCATCCAACAATCGTCTTGGAACCTAATGGTTTTTTACCTGATGGAGTGGAGTCGCCCTTTCTTTACTTTTTAGGTCGACCGACAGGTGAAAAACGGGGGTGCTTCTTTAACGAAATTTTAGTTCCTGATTTTTGGGAAATCACTGGGGATGCGTCTGGTGGACGGATTTCTTATTACGGCCAAGAAAAAGCGCGTATCTATTACCAAGGAGCGACTCATAAGCGAATCGTCGAGCGGGTAGAGTGGTTCAATCAAGAGGGACAAGTAAGGACAGTGGATCACTATGATCAATACGGTCGAAAAATAGCGGTAACCAGTTGTGATGGTCAGGGCAATCCCTTGTTAACCACCTACTTTGAAGAAGAGATGGAACGCCTGACAGAAAATCATCAAACAGGTGATTTGATCTTGACGCTGGATCATGAGCCCATGCGCATCTTCAAAAATCGACTAGATTTCTACGTCTTTTATGTCCAAGTCCGAGGCTTTGCTTTGGATCAAGTGCTCTTCAATACGCTGGCACAGTCTTTTGCTTTGAGTTTGCAACTCGGCAAAATGGGGATTGCAGGTCGAGATTTCTTGGTTTGGCAAGAGCCATTACAGGATAGCTTGCCAGGCAATATGCAACTGATCCTAAACAGTCCAGAGATACGGACGAAGAAGATCTTCATCCCTCAAAGAGAGACCTATCGCCGTGCCCTACAGTTGGTATCAGCAGAGCAAGAGGACTTTTTTGCCCCTCTTGGTTATATCTACGATTTTGCTGTCAAAGACGATATCCGTAAGGATGCTTTTGTATTAACAAATTCAGATCAGATTGAAGCCTTACCTTATTTGCTAGAGCAATTACCGGATGTGACCTTCCGAGTTGCTGCTGTGACAGAAATGTCTCCAGAACTTATGTCTCTGGTTCGCTTCCCCAATTTGGTCTTGTATCAGAATATTAGCCAGGAGCGGATCAAGGAACTCCTTCACCAATCTAGTATCTATCTAGACATCAATCATTTTGGGGAGGTACAAGGGATTGTTCGTCAGGCCTTTGAATACCAACAACTGATCCTTGGCTTTGAACAAACCTTACATGACCCGCCTTATCTTGCTCAGGAAAATGTCTTTAAGCAAGGAAAAAAAGATGAACTCGTGGCACGCATCAAAGAAATTTATCAATCAATAGAGAGCTACCGACAAGCAGTTTCGAATCAAATTGCACAGTCTAACGCGATCGAACAGGAAGTATTCCGTTCGAGATTCCAAGAAGGGATAGGTGATAGAAATGCCTGATCAGAAGAAGGATTTGTTCTATAAAGAAGTAGAAGGACGGATGAATGCGCTGAAGCGACGATCCGCAGAAAAAGAAAAAGCAACGCGCTCAGAAAACATCAATCTGACTTTAAATGTCATCATCGGCCTCGTTATCTTGTTGGGGGTACTGCTCACCCTTTTTCGAGTTTTTGGAGGCTAAGATGGACATGCTATTTGTTGTGCTGATTTTTCTTCTATCAATCAGTCTAATCTTGTTGGTAATCTTTCAACCTCGTCAACAACAAACACTGTCAACAGATGCGACCAGTAACTTAGGGAAGCCAAGCTATTGGCTAGCCCGTCGAGGGATCAAGCTAGCGACCTTGATCGTTAGTGTCCTCTTCTTTTTAACCTTGTTTATCTATCTGCTCCTTTCACGGGTATAGAAGGATAGGAAAAACCTTTCTCTTGAAGTAGCGACTTTGAATGAGAGCGGAAGTGGGATTGACATGTCTCAACCTTTCTTTTTGGTGATAACTATTTTTTATGGAAGGTATATGAAATATATATTTTTCAAGCTTTCTATTCTATGATAGACTAAGTGTCACCAAGAGAAAAAAGAGGTACATTTATGACAACATTCCAGATTCATACAGTTGAGACAGCACCAGAAGAGGTAAAAGAGGTTCTTGAAACCGTCCAAAAAGATAATAACGGCTATATCCCGAATCTCATCGGTCTTTTAGCAAATGCACCAACAGCTCTGGAAGCTTATCGTACAGTCGGTGCGATTAACCGCCGTAACAGTTTGACACCAGTTGAACGTGAAGTGGTCCAAATCACTGCAGCTGTGACCAACGGTTGTGCCTTCTGTGTGGCAGGGCATACGGCTTTTTCGATCAAACAAATCCAAATGAACGATGACCTTCTCCAAGCTCTGCGTAATCGTACTCCAATTGAAACCGATCCTAAATTGGATACCTTGGCTAAATTCACCCTAGCAGTGATCAACACAAAGGGACGCGTTGGAGATGAGGCCTTAGCTGAATTTTTAGAAGCCGGTTATAGTCACCAAAATGCTTTGGATGTGGTTCTAGGTGTGAGTCTAGCTAGTCTCTGTAACTACGCCAATAACCTAGCCAACACACCAATCAATCCAGAATTGCAACCCTACGCGTAAAAGAACCAAGTTTGTGCATGAAATGATGGAGCCAAGCTTAACAATAAGGAAATGAGAAGTAGCTTTTATGCCTACTTCTTTTTTGATATGGTTCCTTCTCTTTTATGGTATACTGAAAACGATAAAATATTTGGAGATCAAGATGAAAAAGATTCCTTTAGCATTTTCAGGTTGTCTATTAGGTTTAGCAGGAGCGGGAAACCTTCTGTCTGATACTTTCCCAGTTCTGGCTCATTTATTCAGTTTGACGGGGTTGATCCTATGGGCTTTCTTTTTGTGTCACCATCTGATCTACTGGCAAGAAACCAAGATCGAACTTCAAGAACCAGCCCTTCTATCTGGAATGGCGACCTTTCCCATGGCTGGGATGATACTATCGACTTATCTTTTACGACTCTTTCCGACATTTGGAGGACTCGCCCAGGCAGTTTGGTGGTCTGCTTTCCTCTTAGATTGTAGCTTGATTTTCTACTTTACCAAGAGCCATATATTGGCAAAACCAAGAGCCAATGCAACCCCTAGTTGGACCGTCCTTTATGTGGGGATTGCTGTGGCAGCCTTGACCTATCCAGTGGTAGGAGTGGTTGAGTTGGCCTATCTGACTCTCGGGTTTGGCTTTGTCTTAACCTTGATTCTTTACCCGCTGATCTATCAGGGATTGAAAACCACCCCTTTACCGAGCCACTTATTGGGGCAAGAAGGCATCTATTGTGCGCCCTTTTCTCTTCTGTTAGCGGCCCTGGTTCGTGTGGGTGGAGCCAGTCTACCGGTTTGGCTGTTATCTATCATGATCGGTCTCTCTCAAGTTTTTTATTTCTTCGTTTTAACGCGTCTGCCCAGAATGATAAAAGAGGGCTTTCAACCAGCCTTTTCAGCCTTAACCTTCCCAACGGTCATCACAGCTACTTCTTTGAAAATGGCCCAAGATCTATTGCAAAGTTCTCTGTTAAGGCCCCTTGTCTGGTTTGAGACCATTCTTTGCCTAGCCATTCTTGTGTCGGTGCTAGTGGGTTTTATGACATACAGAAAAGGGTAGAGGGAAGCTGATAGGCGACTACAATAAGCTTGTATTCCAATAAAAACTAGAGGTGAGAGACGGCTGTCTCGACCTCTTTTTTGTCCACTTTCTAATTGAATCCTAGGAATGATTATGGTAAGATGCAATAAATCATTTTTAATCCCTTGAAAGGAATGTATGAAATTTTTAAAGACAAAGGCCAAGCTCTTTTATCCACTTTTACTACTGGTCTTTTATATCTTAGTTCGGCCACAATTTCGCGAGTTAGCCCAGCTGGTCAGCAACCAAGTCGGCCAAGCCCTTAGCTATTTTTGGACCCTTCTCTTTTTAGAGGCAGGTTATCTGATGCTTGTTTTTTCATTGGTGAAGAAATACAGTCCACGTACCGTTTTTCAGTGGGCAAAGAAGAAACAATTCCTTCCCGCTATCTACGCTACTATATTCTCCAGTTGTGCCATCTACTGGCTAGACTACTTTCTCAGTGGGTTCACCAAAGGACGTCTAGCTATTTATCACTCTTTTCCGGTGACCTTGGAAGCCTTAGGATCTCTCATCCTCTTTGTCTTAGTGGTCGTCATTCGACCGATGACCGTGGAATTAATCTTCCGTGGAGCGCTTGTCCAAGCCTATTTTAAAAAATGGCCCTTCTACACGAGTGTATGGGCCCCAGCCCTTATCTATAGTGGACTTCAATTCCTCCAGCATCCTTTTACTTTTTTGAGTTTTTTGATCTATACCATCCCCGCCCTTATTTTTGGATTATTGAATGAAAAGACGGGTTCCTTGTATTATCCTATCCTTGCTCATATCGGCTTGAACTTCATTTATAGCTTACCCATCATCTTGTCCATCATCCATCATCTCTTCTCCTAGTCGTTTTGAACGCACTGGAGGAGGCTTTAAACCAAGAGCCAGAAGGTCGTTGGTTTTTTTTGAAATTATGGTATAATAGAATAAATTTAAAAGAGGGAGTGGGAGTTTGAGAAAAAGCTATCGTGTCAAGCGAGAAAAAGATTTCAATGCCATTTTTAAAAGTGGTGTGAATTGTGCGAATAGAAAATTTGTCATCTACCGTTTGCCACAAGAGCAGCCCCATTTCCGTGTCGGCTTATCCGTGAGTAAAAAATTAGGAAATGCTGTGACACGCAACCGAATCAAGCGCTTGATTCGGCATGTTTTAATGAAGCACCAGGATCATCTTGTAGCAGATGATTTTGTTGTGATTGCTCGAAAGGGTGTTGAAGAACTGGATTTTGACCAGGTCGAAAAAAATCTAGTCCATGTATTAAAATTAGCGCAAGTCTATCGTCAGGAAAGGTAATTACGTGAAAAAGAAACTAAAAGTAGCTAGCTTACTCGGAGGAGCCCTCCTTTTATTAACAGCCTGTGGAACGTCTGAGGTGACTTCCCAATCATCAGGAGTTTGGGAAAAATTCGTTTACTTCTTTGCAGAAGTCATTCGTTTCCTTTCTATTGGAGGAAACATCGGAGTCGGGATTATCCTCTTCACTCTCTTGATTCGGACGATTCTTTTACCAGTTTTCCAATACCAAATGACCTCCTCGCGCAAAATGCAGGAGATTCAGCCTCTAGTGAAAAAAATCCAGGCCAAGTACCCTGGGAAAGATTTGGAAAGCCGCACTCGTATGTCAGAGGAAATGCGGGCCCTCTATAAAGAAAAAGGAGTCAAGACTTCTTCTGCCTTCTTGCCATTGTTCATTCAAATGCCAGTCTTGATGGCCTTATTCCAAGCCTTGAGTCGGGTAGAATTTCTAAAAGTCGGTCATTTTCTTTGGTTGGATATGAGCGCGACAGACCCAACCTTTATATTGCCAGTTTTGGCAGCCGTATTCACCTTCTTTAGCACCTGGTTGAGCAACAAAGCCATGCCAGAAAAAAATGGTGGAATGACAGCCATGATGTATGCGATGCCAGTGATGATTTTCTTCTTCGCTATGTACTCAGCTAGCGGGGTTGCTCTCTACTGGGTAGTTTCCAATGCTTACCAAGTTGGGCAAACTTACCTATTGAACAATCCATTTAAGATTATTGCGGCGCGTGAAGCAGAGCAACAGGCAATCAAAGATATAGAAAAACAAAAACGACGTGCATTTAATAAAGCACAGAAAAAGAAAAACTAAGAAGGAGTTTGACAGATGGTCCAATATACAGGAGTCAATGTTGAAGAAGCCATTCAAAATGGTTTGAAAGAATTAGATATCCCGCGCATGAAAGCACATATTACTATCGTTTCTCGTGAAAAGAAAGGGTTCCTCGGTCTCTTTGGTAAGAAGCCAGCTGTGGTAGACATCGAACCAATTGCAGAAACTACAGTGACAAAAGCCAATCAACAAGCTGTTAAGGGAGTTCCTGAGGCAATTAATGCTCAAAACGAACCTGTCAAGAGTGTCAGTGAAGAAACTGTTGATTTGGGTCGCGTGGTAGCAGCGATTAAAAAAGTTGAAGAAGAAGGCCAAGAAGTTTCTGAAGAGGTGAAGGCTGAGATTCTCAAACATGAAAAGGCTCCTGAAACCATTCTTGAAGAACAAGGTCATGGAGAGATTCTCGATTCAAGTCTTAACGAAGCTGAGTCACGCCAAACGTCTGATTTTGCTGGCTTGGGCATTGAAGTTGAAGAAAGCTATGACATTGAAAAGGTTGTCTCTGATGTCACTTCCTATGTTCAAACTGTTATTGATGAAATGGATGTCGAAGCTAGCATCTCAAGCAGCTACAACCGTCGCACTATCAATATGCAGATTGATACCAATGAGCCAGGTCGTGTCATTGGCTACCACGGGAAAGTTCTCAAGGCCCTTCAATTGTTGGCACAGAACTACCTTTATAATCAGTATTCTAAGAATTTCTACATTGCGATCAATGTTAATGATTATGTTGAACACCGTGCAGAAGTCCTTCAAAGCTATGCGCAAAAATTGGCAAGTCGTGCTCTAGAAGAAGGTCGAGCGCAACATACAGATCCAATGTCTAATAGCGAACGCAAGATCATCCACCGCATCGTATCGAAAATGGATGGAGTAACCAGTTATTCTGAAGGAGAAGAACCAAATCGTTACGTTGTTGTCGATATTGAAGGTTAATCTGCCGTCTAAAAAGGAAGATACTAAAGGGAGAGAGGAGTGAAAGCTTGCTCTCTCCTTTTTTGTCTGAGAAAGGAAAACTAGAATGTATAGTAAGATGAGAGACTTTTTGAATTGTCAGGGGATCAAGTACCTAGCCCCTGCTAAAGCTGGTGAGGATGCAGATCGAATGGTAGGGTATCGCGAGTTAGGGCAAGAAGCTCGGCAGGAATTCACCTACTTGGCCAGCCAATTTCAGAAGATCTTTCCGCATTTAAAACAAGACAGGACCAGTCAGTGGATGAATCAAGCCCAAATCCTTCGCCCTCATTTTTGGGCTTATCTCCAAGGAGAGGGAGAAATAGCGGATCCGATGTTTGCCTTGCGACTTTATGGGGATGCGAAGGACTTTGGTGTATCCTTGGAAGTAAGTTTTATCGAACGCAAGAAGGACGAGGAGAGTCTACAAAAGCAGAACCGAGTTTTAACTCTTCCGGTTTCTTCGCCAGTCTATTATCTAGCCCAAGTCGAAGGTGTCAGTCAACGATTCCAAGGGACAGAGGCCAATCGCCTGAGTCTTCTCAAAGGTGTGGAAGCTGGCCAGGTCCGAAAGGTCTTGGTAAAGGTCGATGTGAATCTATCGCAAGCGAATAGCCGAGATGCCATTCTTGAGGAATTAAAGAAAGGAATGGCTAGCTTGCGTCCCTACTATGAAGCAACTCGTCAAAGGATAGAAGGAGATGCCCAATAAAAGCGGTATCATTGAACCAGACCCAACAAATTTTTCATAGCTATTGACAAACAGGCTCGAATCAGATAGAATAGTAAAGTATGTTTAGTAACTGATCACATTATAGCCGGCTAAACGAATACAAAATCTATGAGGAGGTATTCATCGTGAAACGTACTTATCAACCAAGTAAACTTCGTCGTGCGCGCAAACATGGTTTCCGTCACCGTATGGCAACTAAAAACGGTCGTCGCGTATTGGCAGCTCGTCGTCGTAAAGGACGCAAAGTTTTGGCTGCGTAATTCAGATAAAAACCTAAAAACCAGTAGAAACTCGAGACTACTGGTTTTTGTTTTGCCGAAAGTGAATTTAGAGGCTCTTTCTGCTATAATAGAAAGAAGAAAAACTCAGAAGAAAAGGAAAATCATGCAGATTTTTGATACCCATACTCACCTCAATGTTGAAGAGTTTGCAGGGAGAGAAGAAGAGGAATTAGAACTAGCAAAAGATATGGGAGTCATTGCCCATAATATTGTTGGCTTTGACAAACCGACCATTGAGCGAGCATTAGAATTGGCAGACCAGCACCCAGAAGTTTATCTTACCCTTGGTTGGCATCCTACTGAGGCGGGCGATTATAGTCCTGAGGTAGAGGCCTATCTACTGGAACAGCTGAAACATCCCAAAGTCGTTGCCCTAGGAGAAATCGGTCTGGACTACCACTGGATGACATCACCTAAGGAAGTTCAAGAGAAGGTCTTTCGCCGTCAGATTCAACTGTCTAAGGAACTGGACTTGCCTTTTGTAGTGCATACGCGTGATGCGCTAGAAGATACCTATGCCATTATCAAGAGTGAAGGAGTGGGTCCACGCGGTGGGATCATGCATTCCTTCTCGGGAACCTTGGAGGAAGCGAAGCGCTTCATGGATCTGGGAATGATGATCTCTTTTTCTGGCGTGGTGACGTTTAAGAAGGCGACAGACATTCAGGAAGCAGCCAAAGAGTTACCTTTGGACAAAATCTTGGTCGAAACAGATGCACCCTATCTGGCACCAGTTCCTAAGCGGGGCCGTGAAAATAAAACAGCCTATACCCGTTATGTAGTAGACTTTATTGCAGAGCTTCGTGGAATGACTAGTGAAGAAGTAGCTCAAGCCACCTATGATAATGCGAGAAAGGTATTTGCCCTTGACTGAGAAAAGAAAAATACCAGAAGTGATTGTTGTTGAAGGCAAGGACGATACGGCTAATCTGAAACGCTATTATGAGGTGGATACCTATGAGACACGTGGATCCGCTATTAATCAAGATGATCTCGAACGAATTGCTACCTTGCAAGAGTTGCGTGGAGTCATTGTCTTTACGGATCCGGATTACAATGGGGAACGGATTCGTAAGATCATCATGCAAGAAATTCCGCAGGCCAAGCATGCCTTTTTAAATCGTGGCGAAGCAGTACCAAAATCCAAAACCAAGGGCCGTTCCTTGGGAGTAGAGCATGCCAGCTTTGAAGACTTAGAAAAGGCCCTAGCTGGACTGGTTGGCTCCTATGAAGATGAGCATTTCTTTGATATTACCAAGACTGATCTGATGCGGCTCGGCCTGCTGATGGGCAGTGACAGTCGCAAACGACGGGAATATCTAGGCGAAGCCTTGCGCATCGGCTATTGCAATGGCAAACAACTGCTCAAACGCTTGGAGTTGTTTGGGATTTGTTTGGCCCAAGTAGAAGAGGCTTTGGCTCGTTATTAAAAATAGGAATAGAGGTAGAAGATGGGATTGTTCGACCGGTTTACAGATAAGAAAAAAGTGATGGGCTTTTCGTTAGAGAATGTTTTCGCAGAGCACCAAAAGAACCCCCGACATTTTTTGATTCCGAGTCAAGAAGAAATCAACCAATTGAGGCTTGGAGATCAGGTTCGCCTTATCTTTGTGCTGGATACAGTCTTGGAGAATGGGTGTCGAGCAGAGCGTATGTGGGTCGAACTCACTGAAATCCGCGATGAGAAGTTCAAAGGACGTTTAACCAATCAACCCGCTTTTATTACCTCCATTCAGCTTGGTGATGAGCTGGATTTTGCGCAGGAACATATCGCAAGCCTGATGGTCCCTCCACTGAATCTAGATACGCAAAAAGGGGCCATAATTACCAAGGATTGCTTCCTGAGACGTGAGATTAATTGGGCTATTCACGATGAACCTCATCACCCACAAGATAGTGGTTGGCAGTTCTTTACAGGTTATGAGTCCCAGGAAGACTTGGATGATCCATCTAAGATCACCATTATCAGTCTTGAAGACGCCTTGGAAATGGAGCCCTTGTTGGATACCGTCTTAGATAAGAACGGGGAAGCTTATGTTTATCAAGCGGAGCAGAATGCCTTTGTGGAAGACTGTTAGGCTAGATTGTAGAGAAACACAAGAGAGATAGAGTGATTATTTCTTACACTAAACGGATTAGAAAAGAGAAAAAATGAGAATTGCAGATTATAGCGTGACCAAGGCAGTGCTGGAGCGTCACGGTTTTACCTTTAAAAAATCCTTCGGTCAGAACTTCTTGACCGATACCAACATCCTTCAAAAAATTGTGGATACGGCTGAGATTGATAAGCAAGTCAATGTCATCGAAATCGGTCCCGGAATTGGAGCACTTACTGAGTTCTTGGCGGAAAATGCGGCAGAGGTCATGGCCTTTGAGATTGATGACCGCTTGGTGCCTATCTTAGCGGATACCTTGCGTGATTTTGACAATGTAACGGTGGTCAACCAAGATATCCTCAAGGTGGATCTCAACCAGTACATCGCAGAGTTTAAAAATCCAGAGCTTCCGATCAAAGTAGTGGCCAACCTTCCATACTACATCACGACTCCGATCCTCATGCACTTGATCGAATCCAAAATTCCTTTCCAAGAATTTGTGGTCATGATGCAAAAAGAGGTGGCAGACCGCATCTCAGCCGAACCTAATACCAAGGCTTATGGGTCTTTGTCCATTGCTGTCCAATACTATATGACGGCTAAGGTGGCCTTTATCGTACCACGTACCGTCTTTGTGCCAGCGCCAAATGTCGACTCTGCCATCCTCAAGATGGTGCGTCGTGAAGAACCAGCAGTAACCGTCAAGGATGAAGATTTCTTCTTCACTGTCAGCAAGGCTAGCTTTGTCCACCGCCGCAAAACGCTTTGGAACAACTTGACCAGTCGCTTTGGCAAGACCGAAGAAATCAAAGCCAAACTGGAAGCCGGGATCCAAGCAGCCGGTTTGCAACCTTCTGTACGAGGAGAAGCACTTAGCTTAGAAGACTTCGCCCGCTTGTCAGACGGACTTCTAGAAGCAGGAATGAAATAATAGAAAAGACATGGACTACAAAGCCCATGTCTTTTTGAGTGATAGAAGGAAAGGACGGGATTTGAACCCGCGCGTGAAGAAAATCCACTTGCCGGATTTCGAGTCCGGTGCTGTACCGAGCTGAGCCACCTTTCCAAGATGCGGAGAAAGGGATTTGAACCCTCACGCCCGAAGGGGCACATGCGCCTGAAGCATGCGTGTCTGCCGTTCCACCACCTCCGCATAGTTCTATTATACTCTTTTTAAAAGAAATGCCAAGAAAAAATAGCATGTTTCTTTTTATCAAACCTATAGCGGAAACAGAAAAAGGCTGGGAAGATCCAGCCTTTTCTTTCTTTCTTTTACTTATTCATAACTCAGTTGAGGATAGAGTTCTTCTTGTTCTGCAGAGGTATCTTTGAGAAGGAAGATAGCCCACAAGAGAGCAAGGAGAAAGACGACTAATCCAGGAATCCCTCCTTCAGGTCCAAACTCTCCACCTGTGATAAAGGTCCGGTTTGAAGTCGTGAAGTACATCAGAGAGGATTCACTATCAAAGCCGCTGACATGGAAGCCGTAGACATTTCCCATGATGAAGTTCCAAGCGAAGTGGAAGCCACAAGGTCCCCAGATATTTCCTCTCTTCAAGGCATAGACAGCTGTGAAGAGACCGAAAACGAAGAGATGAACTGTTGAGAGCCAAGAAGCTCCGTTGTTGTTCAAGTGGAAGTAGGAGAACATGGTAGAAGAAATGAGGATAGCTAAGTAAGCATTCTTATGATAAGAAATAATCGGAATCAACCAACCACGGATATAAATTTCTTCGGCTGCCGTTTGAAAAATATAGCCAATCAGAACCAAGATCCAAGATACGAGGAAAGGAAGACTAAATTGAATGCGATCGAAACGAACATCACCAGTGATAAAGAAGACGATTAAGACCGTGGTAATCATAATGGCGCCGACCAAGACCCCCTTAGCAAATTCGGACAGACCATTTCCTTTGGAAAAGCCCATGGTCCGAACCGGTCGTTTTTCAATGAGTTTCACCCAGAGGAAGAAGGCGATGATGGTATAGAGGAAGGACAAAAGATCCAGAATATTCCACCAGTCGGGAATCCAACTTTGTTTGTTCAAAAAGAAGTTTGTGGAAGCAGTACTAATCGGAGACATGTACTGGGTGATGTAATAGAGAATAAAGGGAGCTAAAAACCAAGGGGTTAAGAACTTCCCTTTCTTTACATTAGAAACGAGAGGGTTACTCTTAGAAAGAAATGAAAAACTCATAAAGGACCTCCTTATAACTGGCAGGGATTAGTAAGAAAGTCAGAAATCAGGCACCAAAAAGAGGGCTTCTTTCATTACTAATCAGGTAGCTTCTTCAAGAAGTGTATCAGTCTCCGTCACTTCCTTTCTACAATATAGTCTGTACTTCCCACGATAGGCATATATATTATGTCCTTTTCCTCTATTATAAACCTATCTAAAAACGTTTACAACCCCTTGTCTGCATCTTGCTCAAAAAAACTGGATGGACTTCTTTTTTCCTACCCAAGTCCGCAAGCGCTATCGTATATTTTTTGATATAATAGTAGTATTAACTTTAAAGGAGTGCTAGTTGCAAGGAACGATTGTTAAAGCCTTGGCCGGTTTTTATTATGTGGAGTGCGAGGGGGAAATATACCAAACACGCGCCCGAGGAAATTTCCGGAAAAAGGGACAAACTCCCTATGTTGGAGATAAGGTAGAATTTTCAGCCGAAGAAAATTCGGAAGGCTATATTTTAAAAATATTCCCAAGAAAGAATAGCTTAGTCCGCCCACCGATTGTGAATATAGATCAGGCTGTCGTCATCATGTCTGCCAAAGAGCCAGATTTTAATGTTAATTTATTGGACCGCTTTTTAGTCCTCTTGGAACAAAAAGTGATTCATCCGGTTGTTTATATTTCAAAAATGGACTTACTAGAAGATCCTGCTGAGATGCTTCCTTTCCAGGAAGTCTATCGCCAAATGGGCTATGACTTTGTCACTGACAAGGAAGAGCTCTTGCCTCTCTTGAAGGATCAGGTGACGGTCTTTATGGGCCAAACAGGAGTGGGGAAATCCACCCTCTTGAATACCTTGGCTCCGGAGTTGGAGCTAGAGACAGGAGAGATCTCTGATAGTCTTGGACGTGGCCGCCATACGACGAGAGCTGTCAGTTTCTATGATCTCAATGGGGGCAAAATTGCGGATACACCTGGCTTTTCCTCTTTAGATTATGAAGTCGATAATGCGGAAGATCTGAATCATGCTTTTCCAGATATCGCCAAGGTAAGTAAGGATTGCAAGTTCCGTACTTGTACCCACACACATGAACCATCCTGTGCCGTCAAGCCTGCTGTTGAGGAAGGAATCATAGCTTCCTTCCGCTTTGAGAATTACTTACAGTTTTTGAGTGAGATCGAAAATAGACGAGAAACCTATAAAAAAGTATCGAAAAAATTACCCAAATAAGGAGATCTGAATAATATGAAAATAAACAAATTAGCCCCTTCTATTTTGAGTGCAGATTATGCAAATTTTGAAAGTGAATTGAAAAAATTAGAAGCATCTGGTGCGGAGTACGCTCACATCGATGTGATGGACGGCCACTTTGTGCCTAATATCAGCTTTGGAGCTGGTGTAGTTGCTAGTATGCGTCCTCACAGCAAGCTAGTGTTTGACTGCCACTTGATGGTTACCAATCCTGAGCAACATATTGAAGAGTTTGCGCGTGCCGGGGCAGATATCATTAGCATTCATGTAGAAGCGACTCCACACATCCATGGTGCCCTTCAAAAAATTCGTTTGGCAGGTGTGAAACCAAGTGTGGTCATCAATCCAGGAACCCCTGTTGAAAGTATCCAACACATCTTGAACTTGGTAGATCAAGTACTTGTTATGACTGTCAACCCAGGATTTGGTGGGCAAGCCTTCCTGCCAGAAACCATGGATAAGATTCGTCAATTGGTTCAATTGCGTGAAGAAAAAGGCTTGGATTTCGATATTGAAGTCGATGGGGGAATTGACGACAAGACGATTCACGCTGCGAAAGAAGCAGGAGCAAACGTCTTTGTAGCAGGTTCCTATGTGTTTAATGGAGATGTGAATGAACGAGTTCAAACCCTTCGAGCAGCCATCCAAGACTAAGGTTGCGATTGTAGCTGGAGGCCGAGTGGAAGCCATTCCGCTAGACTTGGATGTTTATGTCGGAGTGGATGCAGGTTGCCTTTTCCTATTAGAGCAAGGATTGGAACTATCTTTAGCAGTTGGAGATTTTGACTCTGTTGAGCCAGCAGAATTCCAGAGTATTCAATCTGCGGCTCACGAATTACGGACTTCGGTAGCAGAAAAAAATGATACGGATCTGGAATTGGCGATTAAGGAAGTACTAGCGGGTTGGCCTCAGGCGGATATTCTAATCTTTGGAGCTTTTGGTGGTCGCCTGGATCACCACTTGGCCAGCGTTTTTTTGCCCAGTGATCCAGAGATTGGTCCTTTTATGTCGCAACTTTGCTTGATGGACCGACAAAATTATCTCTGCTATCGTCCAGCAGGTCGCCATACCATTCAGCCTTTAGCAGGCTATACCTATGTAGCTTTTATGCCAGTTGAGGGAGCTTCCATCCAGATTGAAGGAGCCAAGTATCCCTTAAATCCGACCAATTATTTTAAAAAAGCAATTTATGGTTCCAACGAGTTTAGCAATCAGCCGATTACCTTAACCCTTGATCGAGGCTATGCCCTTATTATTTATAGCAAGGATGGGAAATAAGATGGAATTAATCCTTTTTGTATTAGGAGTGGGAAATCTGGTCTTGCTCTTCTTGCTCTACCAGCAACGGGCAACGGATAACAAACAGGTCCGTGATTTACTAGAAGATCAAGAAGATCATCTTTCGGATCAGCTGGATTACCGATTTGAGAGAGAGCGACAAGCTCAGCAAATCACTGGCCAGCAGATAGAGATGGCGATCAGTGACCGTTTAATGGAATTACGGACAGAAATGCATCAGCAAACGACTGCTTTACGAGCAGAACTTGCTGAGAACTTCACTAAAAACCGTGACAAAACGGACGAGCGGATGCAACAGATTCAAGCTTCCAATGATTTACGGTTGGAGCAGATGCGTCAAACGGTCGAAGAAAAGCTAGAAAAAACCTTGCATAGTCGTCTCCAAACCTCCTTTGAGACGGTCTCCAAACAATTGGAATCGGTCAATAAAGGCCTTGGGGAAATGCAGACGGTCGCTAGAGATGTGGGAAGTCTCAATAAGGTCCTCTCCAATACCAAAACCCGTGGGATTATGGGAGAACTCCAACTGGGCCAGATTATCGAAGATATCCTAACTCCCGCCCAATACGAGAGAGAGTTTGTAACAGTTCCCAACTCCAGCGAACGCGTCGAGTATGCCATCAAGATGCCTGGTCAGGTCAGAGGGGAATATGTCTATCTGCCAATCGACTCTAAATTTCCTCTGGAGGGTTATTACCGACTGGAAGAAGCCTATGAAGGTGGAGAGAAAGAGGAGATTGAGCGGTGTCGCAAGCTCCTATTGGCTAGCATCAAACAATTTGCCAAGGACATTCATCAAAAATACCTCTATCCGCCTGCCACTACTAATTTTGGGATTCTCTTTTTACCGACGGAAGGCCTCTATTCAGAAGTGGTCCGCGACCCAGCCTTCTTTGATCGCCTCCGAAGAGAGGAACAGATTGTCGTCGCGGGTCCAAGCACGCTTTCGGCCTTGTTGAATTCCCTATCGGTTGGATTTAAGACTCTTAATATTCAACGAAGCGCAGATGATATTAGTAAGGTCCTTGCTTCCGTCAAGACGGAGTTCCAAAAATTTGGAGGCGTTTTAGAAAAGACCCAACGGCAGTTGAAGCATGCTTCAGGCAACATCGATGAACTCTTAAACCGGAGAACAAATGCTATCGAGCGTACACTCCGAAACATTGAAACGTCAGAGAATCTAGATATAGCAAGCCTATTGAATTTAGAAGATGGAGAAGATGATGGTCAAAATTAATCAAATGAAAAAAGACGAATTATTTGAAGGCTTCTACCTCATTAAGTCAGCAGATGTTCGTCAGACACGGGCTGGAAAGAACTATCTTGCCTTTGTCTTCCAAGATGAGACAGGCACGATTGAAGGAAAATTGTGGGATGCTCAGCCACATAATGTGGAGCAGTTCCAAGCTGGTCGCGTCGTTCATATGAGCGGCCGCCGGGAGGTTTATAATAATACGCCCCAGGTCAATCAATTAACCTTGCGGTTGCCTCAAAGCGGGGAACCGTCTAACCCAGCAGACTTTAAAGAAAAACCTCCAGTGAATCCAGTCGATTTGAAAGATTACCTATCGGGGATGATTTTCAAAATAGAAAATCCGGTTTGGCAACGTGTGGTGAGGGCGCTCTACAGCAAGTACGACAAAGAGTTCTACTCTTATCCTGCGGCCAAAACCAACCACCATGCCTTTGAGACAGGCTTAGCTTATCACACAGCCACTATGGTCCGTTTGGCTGAGAGCATCTCTCAGGTTTATCCTCAATTAAACCAAAGTCTTCTCTATGCCGGGATCATGCTCCATGATCTTGCCAAGGTACTGGAACTCTCAGGCCCTGAAAATACGGAATATACGGTTCGAGGAAACCTCATCGGGCACATTGCTCTGATCGATGAAGAAATTACCAAGGTCTTACAAGAGTTGAAGATTGATGATCAAAAAGAAGATGTGATCGTGTTGCGACATGTGATTTTGAGTCACCATGGTCTACTAGAATATGGTAGTCCGGTTCGTCCAAAAATCATGGAAGCGGAGATCATCCATATGATTGATAACCTAGATGCAGAAATGATGATGATGACTTCTGCCTTGGCTTTAGTGGGCCCTGGTGAAATGACCAATAAGATTTTTGCCTTGGATAACCGCTCCTTCTATAAGCCGAATTTAAAAGATTCCTAATAAACAGGAGCCAAAAAGGTCACTCTAAGTTTGTTAGTAAAAAAACGATAAACGAATGTTGTGAGACTAACAATGTTCGTTTTTTGGTATAATATGGTATAATACAATAAAAAACTATGTGGAGAGAAAATGAAGCTAAGAAGAAGTGAGCGGATGGTTGTGATCTCGAATTACTTGATTAATCATCCCTACGAATTGACGAGTTTAAATACATTTGCCGAAAAATACGAATCTGCCAAATCCTCTATTTCTGAAGACATTGTCATTATTAAACGGGCCTTTGAAGAGATGGAAATTGGAAACATTGAAACTCTTACCGGTGCAGGTGGAGGGGTCATCTTTACTCCTTCCATTTCTGATGCAGAATCAAAAGAAATTGTTCAAAATTTGTGCAATCAATTGTCAGAAAGTAATCGGATTTTACCAGGTGGATATATCTACCTTTCGGATTTGCTAAGTGATCCAAAAATCTTAAATAATATTGGGCGCATTATTGCCAAGGCCTTCCGAGATCAAAAAATCGATGCTGTTATGACGGTGGCAACCAAGGGAGTCCCATTAGCAAACGCGGTAGCCAATGTCTTAAATGTTCCTTTTGTCATTGTGCGTCGCGATTTAAAAATTACAGAAGGCTCAACGGTCAGCGTCAACTATGTATCTGGTTCTAGTGGAGATCGAATTGAGAAAATGTTCCTATCCAAACGTAGTTTGAAGGCTGGAAGCCGTGTTCTGATTGTCGATGACTTCCTTAAAGGAGGGGGAACCATCAGTGGGATGGTTAGTCTCTTGGCTGAGTTCGATTCAGAGTTAGCGGGAGTCGCTATTTTTGCGGACAATGCTTCGGCTAGAAGTAAAGATTTATTTGATCACAAGTCACTTCTACGTGTGACCAACATTGATGTAGCAGAAAATAAAATTGATGTAGAAATCGGAAATATTTTCGATAAGAGCTAAGGCTGGAGAGGGAGAAAGGAAAATGAAAACAATTTTAGACCGTTTTGATCGTAGTCCCCTATGGCTTCGATTGGCAACGATATTCATCTTGACAGGAGTTCTTGTCGGTGGGCTTTATACAGTTCGTAAAAATTCTGCAGACCAAGTTACAGTGGTGAAACAAGAAACCAAAAAAACAGGTTCTCTTCCTATTAAGAAGAAAGACCCTAAAAAAGTCAAAGAAGAAGAGGAAGCCAAAATCGCTGAAGTGGCTGAAAAAGCAGTTGCTCATTTTGAAACGACTGCAACTCAAGAAACCTTAACCGCTGCCCAAGAGGCCGTAGAAAAAGTGAAGGACGAAACCAAGAAACAGGCCTTCCAAGCTCGTATTCAATATATTGTAGACTACTATGGCATGCAAACCAACCAGAATACTCAATCAACTGATCTGAATCAAGCTAACCAAATAGGGCAACCTCAACAAGTGGTTCCAGCAGAAGTCCCTCAGTATCAGTCCAATGAGGTTCCTCAGGTTTCGAATGCAACAATTCCAGCTGTAACGCAACAATCTGAACAATAATGTAGCGCGGTTTTAGGAAGAAGCAATCGTGCAAAAAAGAGAAAAAAATCTTGACAGTGAAAGTACCGCTATGTTACAATAATAGACGGTACTTTTTACTTTTGGTCTCTCAAGAGTGTACAGGGACGTGCTGACAAATGTTGCAAAAGTACACACAGATGGTAGCTGTCACCAAGTGTATCATCACCAAAAATAAAAAAATTCACAGGAGAATGTAGATGCCTACAATTAACCAATTGGTTCGCAAACCGCGTAAAT
>OLPK01000566.1_pt1 | contig 36564 bp, 40 predicted proteins | sample 1672261 | NCBI WGS metagenome assembly OLPK01 (sample SAMEA3136665, study PRJEB25190) | human gut metagenome
TAGAAGCAGGAAAGAATAGACCATATTATCTGAAATCAAAGGGAAAAGATAATGGCACTTATATCCGTGTAGCAGGTACATCAAGACAGGCATTTCCAGAGAAGATAAAAGAGCTGGAAATGGAAGGTGCCAGAATCTCATGGGATGAGCTTACTTGTGTGGGTTATCCTGTTTCAGAGGAAGCAACAGAGAAACTTTGTCTGGATATCGAAAAGTTCCGGAAGAAAGCAGGAATGTCAGAACATTCTGTAAAGAAAGAGCAGCTGATAAACTGGAAAATCTTAAAGCAGAGTGAGGGACAGCTTCTGGCAACGAATGCCTATGCATTGCTGACATCAGATTATTTCTCATTTTCTAAAACACAATGTGCGGTATTCAAGGGAACAGATCGTGCAGTGTTTCTGGATAAGAGAGAATTTACAGGACCGATTTACACACAAATCGAAGAAGCAGTAGATTTTGTATTGAGAAATATTCGGCTTGGAGCAACGATTGATGGATTGGTGCGAAAAGAGAAATATGAGCTACCGCCGGAAGCAATTAGGGAAATGATTATTAATGCCCATTGTCACCGTAACCTGTTAGACGAATCCTGTATTCAGGTCGCAGTTTATGATGACAGACTGGAGGTGACTTCTCCGGGTGGATTATATAACGGATTGACTTATGAGGAAGTCATGAATGGTCATTCGAAGATCCGGAATAAAGGCATTGCCAATATATTCAGTCAGATGGGACTTGTAGAGGCATGGGGAAGCGGAATAAAAAGAATCCTTAATGCAGCAGAAGAGTATGGACTTTTGAAGCCGAGATTTCAGGAATTCGATAATATGTTTCGGGTAGAGCTGTTCCGTAATTCATTTCCGATGACAAATGAAAAAGAAAACATCAGAGAAACATCGGAGAAGCATCGGAGAAGCATCGGAGAAGCATCGGAGGTAGTGTGGAGAACAGACCTCAACGATACACAGCAAAAGATTATAAAGTTACTTTCAGAAGATCATCAATTATCAGCAGTTAAGTTAGCTGAAAAAATTGGGGTTGCCAGTCGAAATATTGAGAACAATATTAAGAAGTTAAAAGAGTATGGTATTCTTATAAGACATGGATCTCCAAAGAATGGTTACTGGGAGATTGTAGATAAAGATCTACAGGAGTGAGAAGTAAATTAGTCCAAGACTAGTCCAAGATATCTCAAGATTAGTCCAAGGGAATATATATATAAATAACAAAAACAGATTGACATTTTGTAGTAATCAGTAGTAAACTGTACTTGTGGAAGGGAAGTGATATGTTTGGCTAGAAAAACACCAAAAGATGGCAAAGAAGAAAACATACGAGTACGGGTGACTCCAGAACAAAAACAGAGACTTGTTGAGTATGCAGAAAGACACTATCAGAGCATGAGTGGTGTTGTATGTCAGGCATTGGATCTCCTGTACGCAAGAGAAGAACAACAAAATAACAAAGAGTAGAATGGAGTTATTTTGGAGTTTATTTCTTCATAAGCTGTGCGAAAAGTACAAAATCAGAACACATGTTCGAAGCGTAAGTCTCTAATAACAGCCTTTGCGTGTCATGAAATGCTGTCCGCAAAGGAGTTTGAATAGACACCACATCTCTGGGAAGCCTTATTTTGCAGGCTTTCCAGAGATTTTTCTCTTTTGTTGGCTACAAATTGGCTACACCTGCCATTTGGCTACCATTCGGAACTGTCGTTCCGTTCATCACATTTTCAAGCTGGGCAGCTACTTCTGCCTGCTTATTCGGATACAGATGACTGTAAGTATTTAAGGTCGTCTGTATTTTTTCATGTCCAAGCCGGTCTGCAATCAGAAGAGGCTGGCATCCCATTTCGATCAGAAGAATTGCATGGGAGTGGCGGAGATCGTGTACCCGGATTTTTTTAACTCCTGACTTCTTACATCCACGGAGCATTTCATGGTTCAGAAAACTTTTGGTGTAAGGAAACAGTCTGTCATCCGGCTGGATCTCATAGCACTTATCCATATACTCTTTCAGACAGTTGGCAAGAGTTTGTGGAATGGTAACAACCCGATTGCTTTTTGGCGTCTTTGGCGGCCAGATTACATCCCTGCCGTTGATACGCTGAAAGGTCTTATTAATCGTGATTGTATGGCCTACCAGATTCACATCTGCAGGTGTTAATGCACATAACTCTCCTACACGCATTCCGGTATAATATAGAGTCATAAATGCGGTATAGGAGGCTGGTTTATCCTGTACTGCCACTATAAACTGCTCAAACTCTGCTTTTGTCCAGAAGTTCATTTCTTCCGCATGACTTTTTCCCATACTTCCGGCTTTGGTGCATGGATTCTCATGCAGATCATAATATTTCACTGCATAATTGAACATAGCCGTCAGCTGGTTGTTGATCGCTTTTAAATAAGTCTGGGAATAAGGTTTTCCATTTTCATCCCGATAGGCAGTTAAGCTGTTCTGCCATTTGCGGATATCTTTCGGCGTAATCTCGTTGATAGGAATCTTTCTGAATACCGGAAGAATCTTTTTGTCCACCATATAATGTTTACTGATGATGGTAGACTCTTTCAGCCGGTGGCTCATATCTTCAAAATATAGTTCTACGAAATCTTGAAACAGCATTCCCATATCGGCTGTTGCTTTGTTCAGAAAATCCCGTTCCCATTCTAAAGCTTCTTTTTTGGTTGCAAACCCACGTTTCTTTTTATGGATGACTTTTCCGGTGTAATCCTTGACACGAATCTGGGACATCCATTTTCCTGAAGTATCCTTTGTTACTGACAAATCTTATCATTCCTTTCTTAGAGTTATGAAAACCCTATGTTGGGAGATTATTCGCCAGAAAGCAGAGCAGCTCTTCTTTTTATACGCTCGTCCTCATCAAGCTCTTCTAATTCAGACATTTCTACACCCTGTGAAGCATAATAAGCCAGTGTCTTATCTTTCCACGCCTCATAGGCAGATTTTGACATGCCGTATTCTTTGAAAGATTCTCGATTGTTTTCCCATTCTTCCAGGAAAAGACATATATCCGCATTCAGATCGGCTGCTTTATCTTTTCCGTCAAAGGTAATGGAACACTGCCAGCCGTCATGGTGAGGCGGTCTTTTTGTCTCAATAGAAAAATGAAGTCCTGTTATTTTCTCAATCTGAAACAGGCATTCCATTACATCTGAAAGGCTGTCAAATTTAAAATCGCTGGTCTGATGCCCCAGAAGATAGGTGGAAGTAGTATCCAGCACTTTGGCAAGTTCATTGACCATAGCAATAGATACTTCAATTTCTCCGCTTTCGTATTTCTGAATGGTGCGGAGTGACTTTCCTAAAAGATCTGCTAACTCTTTCTGGTTATAACCTCGTTTTTTTCGGAGAGTTTTAATACGTTCTCCAATCGTTGAAATTTCCATATCGTTCATTATTTATTCACCTCATGGATAATATAACACGAAATAATACGAATTACAAGTGCGTATTATTTAAAATATAAGTTGACAAATATGAATATTAGACGTATGATATAAATGCGAATTAAAAGTGCATATAAAAAACGTATATAGTGATTTGATGTGAATGTTTGGCGTATCTTTGTTGCACAGAAGAATAGATATCAATCAAAGGAGGGAACAAGATGCAGATTAAGGTTTCTTATATTACTGCAAACGAGATTATGGAGATTCTCGGAATTGGCAGAAGTAAGGCATATGACATTGTAAGGGAAATGAATCAGGAACTGGAAAATGCCGGATATAACGTAATTAAGGGAAAAGTTCCAGTCAGATATTTTCAGAAAAGATATTATGGATGTGAGATGAAGGTAGAATGAGTATTTTTCAAAGTGTTAAGGAATTTGTGACTGCCAGGCAGGCTGCCGAGCAGTATGGGGTGAAAGTAAACAGAAATGGAATGGTGTGCTGTCCTTTTCATAAGGACAGGCATCCCAACATGAAAGTGGAAAAAAGATTCTACTGTTTTGCCTGCGGTGCAAAGGGAGATGTAATCACGTTTACGGGCAAATTATTTGGAATGTCTCCTTATGAGGCGGCAAAAAAGCTGATCATTGATTTTAATCTTCCAATCCCATTGAAGGAGCAAAAGTCTGTTCAGAACAAATTCCGGGACAGAGAAGGTAAAAAGCTACAAAGTCGGTATCATTTTTGGGTAAAAAGCAAGGTTAAAACCTGGAAAAATCATGCCGTAAAGGTTTTGACGGACTATCTGTCGTGGATTCGGTTCTGGAAACAGTTTTACGGATCTGGCCCGGAGCCTTTTGAGCAGGAATGCTTTCTGGAGGCACTGGATAATGAGAGGAAGATCAATGATTATCTGGATATCCTTTTGACCGGAGATGGAGAGGAAATAGCAGAATTTTTCATTTATAAACGGAAGGAGGTGGAGAAAATTGAGCAGCGAATGGAAGAATATCAGCGAGGAGTCCTGGAAGAAATTAGAGAATATTGTAGAGCAGGAAATGCTGACACCGGAAGAAATCCGGGACAATCTGGAAGTAACGGAGAAAGGCCGGATCCGGCAGTCTATCCAAAATTGTAAATACGTGTTGGAATATGATCCATGTCTGCGGGGAGCTGTCTGCAGGAATGAGATGAACTGTCAGATTGATATTAAGAAAAAAGTGCCATGGAAGAGACGGGGCGTACAGATGACGGATACGGATATGAACAACCTGTCTCTCTATCTGGAAAAAAATTATGGACTAACTAGTGACCGGGTGATCGCAAAAGCGATAGACATTGTAGCCAACGATAACAGTTTCCATCCGATCATTGATCTGCTGGAAAGTCTGAAGTGGGACGGTAGACCTCGTATTTCGGGGATGCTGACTCATTTCTTCGGGGCGGAAAATCCAGAATATGCAGGAGAGGTTATGAAGATACACATGCTGGCAGCCATAAGCCGCCTGTATGAACCTGGAAAGAAATACGATATCATGCTCTGCCTGGTTGGCGGTCAGGGGACAGGGAAATCTACTTTTTTCAAATATCTGGCAATTCAGGATGAATGGTTCACGGATGATGTGAAACGGCTGGATGACAAGAAAGTTTACGAATATCTGCAGGGGCACTGGATTGTGGAAATGTCGGAAATGAACGCAGTAGCGAATGCCAAAAGCATTGAGGAGACCAAATCTTTCCTGAGCAGGCAGAAGGACACTTACCGGATTCCTTACGAAAGAAGAGCGGAAGACAGATACCGTCAATGTGTGTTTTGTGGTACTTCAAACGACCTTGCTTTCCTGCCTTTTGACCGGACGGGCAATCGGCGGTTTGGACCGGTAAAGGTCTGTCCAGAGAAAGCAGAGACTACGATATATCGGGATGAAAAAGGCTCCAGAGAATATATCATTCAGGCATGGGCAGAGGCAATGGAAATTTACCGAAGCGGGAAATTTCTCCTGACCTTCTCTCTGGATATGGAAGACTATGTGAAATTCCTGCAGAAAGATTTTATGCCGGAAGATACACAGACCGGGATGATCCAGGCATTCCTGGACAACTACGAAGAGGATTATGTCTGTTCCACCATCATCTATCAGGAAGTGTTTCATCAGGAAGGCATTGTGCCGAAATGGCAGTCCAAAGAGATTGGAGATCTGATGGACAATGAAATTACCGGATGGGAAAAACACGGTACCCACAGGTTTCCAGGAGGACTGGGGATTCAAAGGGCGTGGAAGCGGATCCGGCCGAAAAAGGATCCGGATGGATTCATGAAAATAGATGAAGAGACAGATTTACCTTTTGAATAAATGATTACTTTTAAAATGTTTTGAGTCTTGTTTACAGGATTTTGTTTACAAAAAATGTAAACAAGAAAGTGTAAACAGGAAGAAAAAAACTTTGAAAGTTAAAAACAAAAGAATGAAATAAGGCCCGGATACGGGCAGAAAGAAAAAGGCGGATACGCCAGAAACTAAGCCCTCGGCGATTGAGAGCGAAATATACCCATTGCGCAAACTTCGTTTATGCTCTGTGTATTTCGCTCTGCGAGGCTGATGCCGGTCACGGCAATAAGTTCGTAAACAGGTGCCTATGCACCTACTCACAGGAAAGAATACAGCTATTAAAAAGAAGGGGGAAATGCCTATCGCAAGAAATTCATTTATACAGATGTCAAAGCTTACAAATGTCAAGGGAAGAATTACATACATCAGCAGTAGAGCAAAACAGGAAAATCTGTATGCTGTTTATGAAACGACCGAACGACAGTTTTGGAGAGAACTTGCAAAGTACAATCAAGAAGAATTCAGAAAAAGCGGAACAGAGGGAAAATGCATTGAAGCGAGAGAACTGATTATAGCACTTCCTGAAAGCTTTGTAGAGTATGCTCCCTATCATCTTTTGAAATTATTTACAGAACATTTTAAGAAGAATTACGAGGTGGAATGCGTTTCTGCATTGCATCATAATAAGAGAAAAACGAACTATCACATTCACCTGATTTTTTCAGAACGTCAATTATTAAAAAAGCCGATTATAAAGATTGCGTCCAGAAATATGTTTTATGATGAAACGGGAAAACATGTTAGAACGAAAAAAGAGATTCTCGGTGAGTCTGGGGAAATAAGAACCGGTTGTCATATTATTCAAAAGGGTGAAGTATATGAAAAAAAGATCTTTACCAAAAAGGATGAAAGGTTTAAAAGTGAAAGATTTTTGGATGAAGTAAAACATTCTTTTACAGATCTTATGAATGTATATGTTCGTAATGATGAAGAAAAGTTAAATGTTTTTCAGCATGGCAGTGTTTATCTTCCTACGAAAAAAATCGGTAAGAACAACCCTAAGGAAGCAGAAATCCGGGCAGATAATGCAATCAGGCAGGAATGGAACCGGGCGGTCGATGTGGCTCTGGTGGAAGGAGTACCGGAAGAAAAGCTTTTAAAAATCAAAAAAGAAGAAATTTCAACTAAAATAGCACAGTCTATATCTCGTCAGGGATTCCAACCAAGAGCGTTTCGGGAGATACTGCTGGCAGCACTACAGATCTTGCGGGAATATATAAGAAAATTAAGGATTCCATCAAAACCGAAGTTGGGAATTGACATGAAAGAATTTTATGAAATGGAAAACCTGAAAAGCAAGTTGGATCAAAAGCAAGAGTAATACGCCAGGCAGAACAAGTAGAACTTCCAAGATTAGAAAAAGATCTGAAAGATATTACCGGGTTTTTCAAAGGAAAAGAGAAAAAAGAAGCGCAGAACAAAATTGATCAATGTAAAGAGAGAATAAGAAAACAGAAGGATGAACTCCATATTCTTGTTAAAAAGAGTGGTTATCCAAATGTTCAGAAATTTATGGATGGCTACCGCACAGCGTATAAGATTGTGGAGCAATATAAGAAAGAACTGGAGATCTGGAAGCAGAAGACCGGGCAAAATGATATTCAGCCCGAAAGGAAAAAGAGTGTTCTGGAGCGATTGAAGGAAAATGAAAAGCGTGTAAAAGAAAGAGGACGACCAAAATCTGTAAACAAACAGAAAAGACACGATTGGTTGGATCGGTAATAAAAAGTATTTATGCATAAAATAATCCCAGGCAACAGAAGAAAATTTGTTGTCTGGGATTATTTGTCATGTGTTAGACTGTTGAAAATAGTGTTGAAATCTGTATGGAAAATTTCTGCAAGTGCAATCAGTTCACTGATACGGATATTGTAAGTTCCAGCCTCAATCTGGGAATAAACACTTCTGGATGTAGGAAGATTACGCAGCTGCAATTGTGCTACGACCTGCTCTTGAGTAAGATTGGCGGCATTTCTTAGTTTGCGAAGATTATCTCCGATGGAAATATCATTAATTTGCTTTAATTTTTGAGCCATAAAGATTTCACCTCTTTCCATTTATACGAATTCCTTGCCATTGATTTTAGTATAAAATTCTCATATAATTGCAATATATAGATTGCAAATAAAGAGGACGTAATATAATGGAAAAGAACAGAAAGATAAGAAGAAAATGGAAGATGGTTGTTGCTATAGTGTTTGTACTTGCAGTAATGATAGGAATCGGTCTGGAGGAGGAAGAAAGGAGCGTTGAAGGAGAACCAGATGTAATCAGTAGTATGATTGTGAACAACGAGCAGTATCTGACAGTTGTGGCGAATAGTAATGAAATAGAAAAGGAAGAAGAGTTTAAGAAGTTGCTGATTAGAATGTATGAAGAGAATTCTTTTCATTCTGTTAAGTTTTCAACGGATATTTCTGATCCAGAAACGGTTTATATGAAGGTATATCCATTTAGGGAAACAATTAAAGAAAAAGAAACGGATCCGATATTAGAATTTAAATATAATCGGCTATTTATCAAAGAATTTATGGTATCTGATTTATACAATGACATATTCCGATGTTAAGAGTATAATTGTATTAAAAGGGATTCTTAGTGATTGAGTATCAAATTATGTAAATGATTGATATAGAAAAATAGTTTATATGAGAGAAAAGATATGAAATATTTTATGAAAAATGATTCGATAAAGGAATTAACTCTTTCGGGGAGAACGTACAATACATTGATGAGGGTGGGTATTACAACAATAAACCAACTACTTGCACTTTCTATAGATGATTTAGAGTCAATAAAAAATTTAGGACAAAAGGGTTATGAAGAAATAGAGCAGACAATCAGAAATATAAAAGTGATTGATAAAAATAATTTAAAAGATAAATTCCAGGAATCTGAACAACAAACGTTTTTGGGAAATGATGGAAAAAGGTATAAGGATGTAGAAATTTCAGAACTTCAATTGTCCAATAGGGCATACAATTGTTTGAAGAACAATGGTATATGCTACCTTTCACAGCTGTTGGTAAAAACAGAAGATGAATTATTTCAGATGCAGAATATGGGGAAAAAGTCAGTTCTTGATGTGTTAGAACAAGTGAAAAAGGTTCAATTAATTCCTATAGAATCTTCAGATATTCCTGAATCACTAGAACAGAAAATGTGTCGAGATTTAGTAAGCGAAATTAATGAAATTGTTCCAATACAAATTAAGGGTGTATATCCAAAACTTTCTAATTTGCTTGAAAATATTAAAGACATTAATGCAGTTGACTCTCACGATATTATAGTTTCTGAATTATATAATATGGTGGAAGTTAATCAGGGGCTAAGATGTTTTGTTTTTCAATTCATTGAGAAAAAAGAGGATGGCGTTTCAGAGCGTAGATTGTTTGAGCAATTACCCAATTGTTTAAAGAATAAGGACTTTTTTCATCAATTTATGCTTGATATGCTACAGGATAAATGTTTAGTACTTAATGAAGAAAACCTATATGAAAAAAGGTATCCTACAGTTTTAGAGTATGTACAAAATATTGAAGATGAGAGAGCATCGAGAATTTTATTGCTTTTATTGGATGGCATGACATTGCAAGATGTTGGAAAACAATATAATGTAAGTCGAGAACGGATTAGACAAATAAAGAAACGATATATAAGTAAAGCTCCAAAACTACAGGAAGATAAATATGCCTATATATTTCAAAAATATAATCTTTTGAGAGAGGATTTTCTGTTAGGATTTGATAATAATGTTGCAACATACAATTATTTATCAATGGCATATAAACGTGGAAATGAAAATGTAGAACAAATGCTAGAGGATCCTGGGCTATCAGAACACGAAAAAGTATGTGTGGAAAAAATTATATACAAAAATTATGTGACGTTGAATGGGGAGAGAGTACTCAAAACGCGTTCTGGTTTAAGCGAGTATTTATTAAGAACGATTGGTAAAAAAGGAATAACATTTGATGAATTTAAGGAACTCTATCAAATGCTGCTTGAAGATTTAGGATTAGAAAACAATTCTAAGTTTACGTTAATGGATCGTGGTTATGAAAATAAAATGGCTGCAAGTAACCATGTGTTATGGAAGCATCATAAAAAGATGAGATATTATAATATAGATTCATACGAATATGATGATTTGTTCAAAACATTAAATCTCAATCAGTATAATAACATTGAAATTTCTGCATTAAAACTTTTTAGGGAAAATCCTGAAGTAATGAGGGAATATGATATCCAAGACGAATATGAACTACATAATTTGTTGAAGAAAATTTGTCCTAAAGATATGGATATTAGTTTTAAACGTATGCCAAACATAGAGTTCGGAAAAGCGGATAGAGATAAGCAAGTTATGGACTTGCTCTTAGAAATGGCACCTGTTACCAATACTGACTTGGCAGATGCGTATGAAAAACAATTTGGGGTTTTGGCATCAACTGTGCTTGCCAATTATTTCAAAAAAATTTATAAATATTTTTTCAATGGAGTTTATAAAATTGATGCACCTAGATTGTCTGAAATAATGGTGGATAAACTCAGCAAATGCCTTGACAAAGAATTCTATTTATTAGCGGATATTAGGAAGGTATATAATACAATATTTCCAAATGCTGATCCGAATATGTTAAATCCTTTTACGATCAAAGAGTTGGGTTTTAGAGTATATTCTAATTATGCCGTGAGCAATAAATATACATCTGCTGTAGAATACTTTAGAACAATACTTACGGCACAGGATTTAATTGATGCATCACAATTTCCAGAAGGAATGCTGACTATTATAGCATACATGTCTGAGGTGTATAGGCTAAAAGCATGTTATGAAATTATTGAATATCGACCTCAGAAGTATATAAATATCCGGAAACTTTGTAGTGTAGGAATGGGGAGTCATGTAATAAAAGATTATTGTAAATCGGTATATGCTTATTCCGTTCCGACATACTTTACCATTCATTCCCTGCATAGAATAGGGTTTGAACATGAATTAGATGATTTGGGTTTTGAGGAATGGTTTTATTCATCGATTTTAGTTGAAGATAAAGAACATTTTTGCTATAGACGAGTAGGGAAAAATCGTCTGTTTAAAAAAGGACAAGGGGAAGTATATTTAGCAGACTTCATCGAATGGATTATTTATTCAAAAGACACTTTGTCTATGGATGTATATGATTTATCTGATGAGTTATTGAATGAATACAATATTAGTATTGAGACATTTAAATTGGTTGAAGCCACCAAAGAAAATTCTTTATACTATGATAGAATTACAGAAAAAATCTACGCAGATTATGAAGTATATTTTGATGAAATCTAGGAGGAAAAAATAATGAATTTACTGGTAGATGGGTTAGAAGAAAAAACAGTCTTTAAAACAGAATTAACAAAGCAATTGTCAATAGATAATCATACAGAAGTGTATCCCGTATACAAGATCAGATTGGACAAGCTGTATTATAATGATCAAAATGACAGAATTGCAACATGGATTAGCCAGTATAAAGCTGATAATAAAATCAGTAGTATTGATATGAAAAATAAAGAGGAATATAACAATATCATTCATCAATTTATTACAGAGAGCAATCCAAAAGCTTTGTCAAAAACGCAAAAAAATATAGCTTTAGTTGGCCAGGAACAACCAGGAGTAGTTTTGGCAGATGGCAGAATTGTTGATGGAAACAGACGTTTTACTTGCTTGCGTAATATTCAAGAAGAAACAGGTAATACTCAATACATGAATGCAGTAATTTTGGAAAGAGATATTACAGGGAATGCAAAAGAGATAAAGATGTTGGAGTTATATCTTCAGCATGGCGTTGATAAGCCGGTTGACTATGATCCGATCGACCGATTGGTTGGAATTTATAATGATATTGTAGATAAGAAATTGCTGTCTATTACAGAATATGCAAAAAGTGTGAATTTGTCTGAAAGGGAAATAAAAAGGGAAGTTGATAAGGCAAAATTAATGGTAGAATTTCTTGAATTTATTGACGCACCGAAGCAATTTCATTTAGCACGTAAACTCAATATTAATGATCCATTAAAAGAACTGAATACTATTATGAAACAGTGCAAGGATGAAGATCGTCGAGAAGATTTAAAAAATGTTTTTTTTGCGAATCTACTTATAAGACCTAAAGGAGATGCTACAAGATACGTGCGTGATATCAAAAAAATAGCCATAGATACTAATTTTTTGGATAATTATCTTGAAGAGCAGATGGAACTAACTGAAAAAGTATGTGATCTTTTGGAAGAATGTGGAGATATAAATGAGGAGGTTATAAATGAAAAAATTTTAACTCAAAATGAGTTACAGAACGCATTTGAGCATTCCACTGAGAAGTGGGTTACTAAATCTAACAGTAAAGCAAGTAAAACATTACCGGCACAATTGATAGAGAAAGCTTATGAGCAGTTAGATAATGTGGATACGAATGTATTCAAAAAATTGTCAGATGATGAAAAGGATAATATACGAAGTAAATTAGATTTAGTGCAGGAAATGATCGATAGTATCAGAGGCGAATTGGATGTTTAAAGAATTGAATCTAAAGGCGACATATTCTTCATATGAAGATGACATAGCAACTGAATTTTACATTCCGACATTAAAAACAAGTAAAAAATACGATAGAGCAACGGCATATTTTTCTGCAAAGGCACTTGCAAGCTATGCAAAAGGGATGGAGACGTTTGGGAAGAAGGGAAACCACTGTAGATTGATAGTTTCAGAGCAAGTATCAAAAGATGACTTTGAGCAGATAAAGAAAGGATATGAATTGAGAAATTCTATTAATCAAGAAATGCTCTCTCAATTAAAAGAAGAATTATCATTGGAAGAAGAAAGGAACATTTCCAATCTCGCTTATTTAATTTCTTTGGGGATAATAGACGTAAAAATTGCTTTTACAGAAGAAGGCATTTTCCATGATAAGTTTGGGATAATGGAAGATGAAATTGGCGATATTATTTGCTTTAGAGGTTCTAATAACGAAACGGCAGCAGCGTTTAATTTTAACTATGAGGCATTTGATATTACATGTAGTTGGCAAACGTCTGAGTTTGATTATGCTAAAATCACCAAATGTAAAGAGGTATTTGAAAAATTATGGACGGACACTGAGAAGAAGATAGTTGTTCGAGATATAGATGATGTTGTGCTAAATGAAATATTATCATACAACAGAGGACAGATAATTGTTGATAAGACTCAATTAGAAAAGGACTGTTTTCTACTAGATTATGATACGGAATTAAAATTAGAAATGAAAACAGATTCATCGATATTGCTGAATAATAGAATATATAAGCTTAGATTGAAAAGATACATTGATTCACAAAGAAGCAATGATAATGTTTTAAGGTTTAAAAGTCATTATACTTATGTGGCATTTAAGAAAATAATAAATATGTTGGAAATAGACTCAAAAAAGAGAAATTATAGATTTTTTGTCACAGATCGTTTGAAGAGATTCATTTCTGAAAAGGAATTATTTATAGATAAAAGAGCTCAGATAGGATTGGCAATTAAAAATAGAGATGAAATTGTAAGAAAGCAATATGAAGACTATAAAGAAATCGTAGATAAAGAGTTTGAAAGAAAACTGAGAGAAAAGCAAATGTGGGATTCATTTTTTATGTTTACCATGAAAAAATGCAGTAATTTTTCAGTTCCAGGATCAGGAAAAACAGCATCAGCATTGGGGGTATATGCTTATTTACATAAAAAAGGTTTGGTTAAAAGAATTGTTATGATTGGGCCAATAAATTCATTCAATTCGTGGATTGATGAATTTAAAGCATGCTTTGGGGGAAAACAGGAACTTTCTGTATTTAGTATACAAAATAGTACGTTGCATTCTACAGCAGACAAAAGACGAGCTATTGCATTTAACACAGGAGGAAGCAATTTAATTTTATTTAACTATGAAAGTATCGGTTCTTTTATCTCAGAAATAGAAAAATTAGTTTCAAAGGATACTTTACTTATATTTGACGAAATCCATAAAATCAAGGCCATAGGAGGTGTGAGAGCAACTTACGCATTAGAAATAGCTCGGAAAGCTAGTTATATTATTGCCATGACGGGTACGCCTATTCCGAATTCCTATACTGATATACGGAATTTATTAGAAATTTTATTTCATGATGAGTATGATGATTTCTTTGGATTTTCTATGCAACAATTGAAGAACCCAGAAGAACAAGATATACAAGTAATAAATAAAAAATTGCAACCTTTTTTCTGTAGAACAACAAAAAAGCAGTTATTAGTTCCGGAAGCAAATGGCGATGCGATAATAGTTATTAATGCCAGTGAGCAAGAAAATAAATTGTTTAATATTTTGCGGTTGAAGTATTCAAAGAATAAATTAGCATTAATAATTAGACTATTACAGTTAGAATCTAATCCTAGTTTACTTCTTGAAACTTTAGATATTTCTGAATTTGCTGATATTTTAGATATATCCAAAGATATTGATCAGATAGATTATGTTGATTTCTCCGAGGATGTTTTTAATCTTGTAAAAGAAATAAGTGTTACAAAAAAATTCGAAAAATGCATAAGTTTAGCAAAGAATCTACTTATGTCTCGTAAAAAAATAATAATCTGGTGTATTTTTAAGGATTCTATGAGTAGATTAAATAAGTCTTTATCTGCTTTGGGCTATTCATCAGAAGTTATATGCGGGGAAACTGATAAAAACGATCGCCAAGAGATTATTACAAAATTTAAAAGTGGGGAAATTGATTGTTTAATAACAAATCCACATACTTTGGCTGAATCAGTTTCGTTGCACAATATATGCCATGATGCAATATATTTTGAATACAGTTACAATTTAGTACATTTGCTTCAATCAAAAGATAGGATACATAGACTTGGTTTACCAGACGGGCAGTATACGCAGTATTATTTTTTAGAAGAGCAGTATGTAACAAATGATGGGGAACCATTTTCTTTGGATGAAAAAATATATGATCGCTTAAGAGAAAAGGAACAAATTATGCTAGATGCAATTGAAAATAATGTTTTAGAGAAGGGATCTACAACGCAAGAAGATTTAGATATTATATTTAAAGATATAATAGATGATACACATAGTAAGTAAAAATGCTGCTGTATGTTGTAGAATATAGGTAGTCTATATGGATGTGATTGAGAAAGAAATAGAAAAAGCAAGACAAGCTAATTGTTTTTTAGGAGCATTGGTATTAGCATTAACACTTCCCAGTGTTTGCAGTTATCATGAATATAAAGATAAACGAGTTGTACCAGAAGAACGTAAACGATATCCCAATTGGTATAATCGATATGTTCATGAATTTACAAGTATATTAGATGGCAGAGAGTGTTATGCTCTTAGATGTGCTTTGTTACATAATGGAAATGACCTATTATTGAATCAGAAAATTTTAAATAAAGATTTAGAAAAATATGGAGACAACGAGTATCATTTGCATATACCTTATTCAGGTGATGATTATGTATTAAACTATACAGTTGGGGAAAATAAAATTGAAAGGCCGTTTTGTGCAGCGGCGCTTATTTTGCAAATACTTAAGGGATATGAAGAATTTAAAAAAGATTATCCAGATTTTAAATATCCACTTGAATACAGATAAAGATGACAAATAATTCATGAAAAGCAGTTGGCAAATTCCAAGTTGTAGGTGATGTTAATGAACCAAATAATAGAACAGATAGAAAAAATTAAACAAATAAATTCAAATAATAACCTTGTAATTTTCGTGGGTGCTGGGGTTTCTAGAAATTCTGGAGTATGTTCATGGTGGGAACTAGTAAAGGAGATTGCAGAAAAAATTGGAGAAAATAAATGTGTATCGTGCGAGGTAAAAGATCTAATATGTGGAGAATGTGGGGAGCAAATTGAACTTTGTAGCATAGATGGTTATAACTGTAAATTGAAATATAATTTTTCAGCAGAAGATTTTTTACGTATACCACAGCATTTTTATGAAAGTTTTGGTGATTCAGAGGAAGAAAAAAAGCCATATTATCAATTTCTAAAAGATAAGTTTTGTATGGAAGAATATGAAACCAATATTATAGATGAAATTATTATTAAATTACAGCCAGAACATATTATTACTACCAATTATGATCATTTATTGGAAAATGTAAAAGATCCAGGAGTTTCAAAGTATGCAATAATTACAAAAGATGACGATATTTTATCAAAAAAGGGAAGAAACTATATTATTAAGATGCACGGAGATGTTAATGATATAGAGAATATAGTATTAAAAGAAGAAGATTACTTAAATTATTCACAAAAACATATCATAATAGAGACATTTATAAAAGCTCTTTTAATAGATAAAACATTCTTATTCGTAGGATATTCACTAAATGATAATAACTTAAAACTTATTATGAGTTATATTGATTTTTTCGTTAAAGAAAAAGGAGTAGAAAATCGACAACCACATTATTTGGTAGTCGATCAAATTAAAGATCCTGTGCATGATATTCCATATTGGAAAAATAAAGGGGTTGAGTTAGTAGATTTATCTAAAATAACAGATTATATGATAAAGAATTCAAATTGTATCAAGTTAAGCAACTTGACAGGAAAGAAGTTATATACTTTCTTAAATTATCTGAATAACGAGGCTTTAGCATATACGGATGATAAGTTACAGTTTCTAAATACAGCTTTAGAAAAATTTAAGGACGATGTTTCTTGTTTCAAGTTTATTAGTTATAAAACAATTATGGAAACATTTCGTTTCAAGAGTGTATATGGAATAAAAGCACCAGTAATGGTTTTTGCAGATGAAGAAGAATATAATAATTTTAAAATCTTGACAAGAAATAAAGATTTATGTGATCTGTTAATGAAGTCAGGAATATGCGGAATTCAGCTCGATGATGGATTTAAAAGAGATAGAATTATTTTTGAAAAAGAGATTCAAGAGCAGGATAGTTTATTTGAACTTTCTCTTCATAATAAGTACCATGAAATTATGGGAAAAATAGAAAAAGAACCTTCGAATTCTGAAAAAGCATACTATTATTCATTAATCAATAAATTAAATGGCTTATCAGATATTATGAATGATTTGAAAAAACAATATGAATCTGTCGATTATCGCAAATTTACAAATAGAGATTATTATGAATTAGCTATATTTGAATTTAATAATACATGTGTACGTTCCTTATCATATATAAAAAATGATAAAGCTATTTATGAAAGATTAAATTTACTATTAGATAGTGCTGCTGCTAGGTATAGTAAAGCATATAAAACAATAAAGGATATAACAAACAAGAATGCTGATATTCAGGAAATGAATGACCTCCTATTGACTCATGAAGAGTATTATATGAAAAAGTCGAGTATGATTAAAATGGGTGGAACCATCTATGGCGGTTTATTTCGGATTAGACAAATTGCATATGATTATTACTTTTTTTATAAGAAAAATCATTTGATGTTGGATTGGTTCAATAATGTTGAGAAAATGGTGACACCATATATAAAAGCAATATTTTGTACATATTATCCAGATGAATTTCAAGCAGAGAAGAAAGGGATTTTTCCGAGAACTCATGTAGAACCGTATCCAATGGAATTAGTTGATGTGGATATGATAGTAAAACATGTTAAGCTAAAGAATTTAAGAAGTATAATATCATATTATAAAGTTGATACTATTGAATTGTCTGATGAAATTGATATTTCTGTATTATTTGAGGATTTTTGTTTATCGATGAAGGAATATTGGAATATAAGCATGATAGATCAATTAGAATCTTTTAGTTTCCTACTATCATTATGTAAATTAAGAAAGGAACAAAATATAAAAATTGTCAAAGCTTTTGTTTCATTATTAACACCTTCTGAAAATCAAAATATTCGAACGGTTACAAATAATATAAACGCGTTGTGGATTTATGTGGAGAAACATTTCGATAAAACAATTAAAGATTATGTTGATTTGTTAGACCTATTAGTTAATAGTAAAATTCCTCTGGAAGCAACAGCACATCCTAGTGCATATCCCAATTTGATAAAGAATTTGTCAGAGATAGCTGATAAAAATATATACGTTCAATGTTGTGATGAAATTGATAGAATAGAGGATAATCGCCAGAAGACATATTTTGTTTTTGTCAACAGAATTATTTTATTGAAATATGGTAAAAAGAGGTGGAAGATTTGGATAAAAGAAAATCTCAGTAATAATATGGAATATGAGATATTTCAATTATTATACGAAAAAGTATTGATTTTTGATGAGAAAATAAAAGATTATTATGAAAACCGATTTCAGGAGTATGCTAAAAATAGTATAGCTGGGGTACATACATTCCCAGATTCTAAAGTAGATGCAATTGATAACTTAATTATATTGTTATTAGTAGGCTGTGCAAATGAAGCTGATCTTGATTTTATGAGAGACTATACGTACATGAGCGATTATTTAGAATTTATATTTAACCCTAAATCCTTTGACTATAGGAAAATAAAGATATCGGATTATATGTGGTGTAATTTCATTAATAATGAAAAATACAGAAATCGGATACTAGAACATAGAAATGAATTTTGGAATAAGGATGAAGAAAAACGGATTGTACTTGGGTTTGGTACCCCGCTTGAAAATCGAGTGGCCTATAAGTATTTATTCGATTAAAGGAATAATAAGAAGCTCTGTGTTTGTAATGTGTTTCAACATTAAATTTCAAGAATCCCGTAAATACAGTTGTTTTAGTTAGGTATACGTTAATCTAAGTTCGACAAGAGGGAACCTACATACACTGGATATAATTTTTTGTGGTAAAAGAAGTTGGTAATATTAGAGGTGAATAAAAAATGGCTACATTTTGGCTACAAAAATATTATGAACGAAGCGTATCAAGCATATAAAACAATATAAAATGGACAAAATGCGAATCTATAATACATATTATTTATAATCGTACAAGTATAAAAGTGGAGTTTGAATAGTAAACAGAGCTTCATAAATGGCGTAAACAAGCCATTTATGAAGCTTTTTCTTTTATTGTGATACCTATATGATATCTGTTTTCGTAGTACCACAGATATTTAAGAGTACTGAGCAGATGTGTCAGAGGTATTTTCTATTATCACATTTCTTTATATTTTCAAAAATTATCCCAATTATATGAAGCACCAAAAACTGGTGCAAATTAGTGAAAATACACCAGTGGTGTCTCTTCCGTAAAAATATGGTTTGCGGTAGACTTTATAACACAGAAATAAAAAGTCCGTCAGAGAATATGTTTTGACGAAAAAAGTCCGTGAGAGAATATTCTGCAAATCTAGGCTTTGAATTAGAATGAATGATGTAATCAAGAGACAGGGGCTGCAATATTTGTAAAAAAACCGCTATTGTACCCTTATCAGAGAAAAAGGGTCGGGTTTGTCCCTTTTAAAATATAAGACAAGAAAATACAATAGTTGCAACGAGTTATATAGAAGTTATAGCTGCCAATATAAGTGTTTGATACATACCGGTAATTGCTGGGGAGAGGAGGTGAATGCGTCATGGAGAAGTTATATTACACAGCAAAAGAGGTTGCTGAGATGCTTGATGTATCGGTATCTCATGCATACAAAGTAATAAGAGAAGCTAACAAGGAATTATCTTCTAAAGGCTTCTATGTCAGAGCTGGCAGAGGCAGCCGTAAGTATCTTGACAGTAAAGTATATGACTTATGTGATAAGACAGCATAGGAGAAAGGAGCAGTTGTATGGCAGCATACAAGGATGAGGCGAGGGGAACATGGTATGTCTCCTTCCACTACAACGATTGGACAGGTAAAAACAAAAGAAAGCTAAAGCGTGGCTTTCAGACAAGAAAGGAGGCATTGGAGTATGAACAGAAGTTTCTGCTGCAGCAGGCAACAAATCTGGATATGAGGTTTGAGGACTTCTACAAGCTGTATGAGGAGGACTTAAAGCCAAAGCTGAAGCTTAACACATGGCGTACAAAGGATGTTATTTTTCAGAAGAAGCTGATTCCATATTTCAAGGATAAGAAGATGAATGAAATCAGTCCTGCGGATATTATCAAATGGCAGAATGAGATGATCAAGAAGAGACAGGCAGACGATAAGCCATATAAGCCGACTTATCTGAAAACAATGCAGTCAGAACTGTCAGCCATATTTAATCATGCGGTACGTTTTTACAATCTGAGAGAAAATCCTGTAAAAAAGGCTGGAACGATTGGAAAAGGCAAAGCTGATGAGATGGAGTTCTGGACAAAAGAAGAATATCTCAAGTTCATAGAATGTGTAAAAGACAAGCCGATATCTTATTAAGCGTTCCAGATTCTTTACTGGTGCGGAATAAGGGAAGGTGAACTGCTTGCTCTGACACCGGCAGATATTGATTTTAAGAATAAGAAACTTCATATTACAAAGTCTTATCAGTATATCAATGGTGAGGATATCATCACAGATCCTAAGACGGAAAAGAGCAGAAGGGATGTTGTAATTCCTGATTTTTTGGTAGAAGAGTTAAGACAGTTTATCGGAATGTTGTATGGATATGGCAGAGATGACAGAATATTTCAGATTACGAAGTCATACCTGCACCACGAGATGAGCAGAGGAGCTAAAGCTGCAGGAGTAAAGAGAATAAGAATTCATGATCTTAGGCATTCGCACATTTCTTTACTTATTCGCCTGGGTTTTTCAGCGGTAGCCATTGGAAATAGGGTTGGGCATGAGAGCCAGACAATCACATTTCATTATGCACATATGTTTCCGACAGAGCAGATTGAGATGGCTGATAAGCTTAATGAAGAATTTGTGCCGGGTACAGGGAATGGAGGTGATGTTCAGTGAGTGGAGTTCATAAGAATCCGACAATCAGTTTTCGCATATCAGACTATGAAAGGCGTGAAATTGAAGCAAGAATCAAGGCAAGTGGAATGATGAAGAAAACATTTTTTACAAGATGCTGTATCTATGGTCGAATCTGTGTTGTAGGTAAGAAAGAAACTGTATATATGCTTGTGAAGACGCTTGAGAAGATGCAGGCAGATATTCATAAAATGTATGATGAAATCATAGAAACAGGACAGATAAAAGAAAAAGAATCACTGGTTGATGGTGAAGCTTATACAGATATTGAAGAATTGCAGCATGACTATCTTGCTATGATAAAAGCAATTGTGGATATGCTGGATGGAGCAAAATACCTCTGGCAGAAATAGTGGCTTTTCTGACGGCAATCGGGAAAGCCACGGCAGATAACAAAAGCGGGCTTCTGTTACCAAAACACCAATTAAAGTATAACAGCAGCCCACTTTTGAGACAATGATTATTTACGAAAGTGAGGCAGACAGTGGAAACAAATACAGAATTAAAAATGATACACCTTTCTGAGGTTGAATCACAGCAGATTAAATGGCTGTGGTATCCATTTATCCCTTATGGAAAGCTGTCAATAGTGCAGGGAGACCCCGGTGATGGGAAATCTACGCTGATACTTAATATTGCAGCAAAGCTGTCAAGGGGAGAATGTATAGATGAAAATATGAATATTACTGAGCCTGTAAATGTAATATATCAGACGGCAGAAGACGGACTTGCGGATACAGTTAAGCCGAGGCTTGAAGCTGCAAATGCAAACTGCAGCAGAATATCAATCATAGATGAGTCTGATAAGAGTGTCAGTATGACGGATGACAGGATAGAGGAAGCCATAAAAAGAGAAAATGCGAAGTTGTTACATCTTTGATCCGATACAGGCTTATCTTGGCGGTGATACTGATATGAACCGGGCAAATGAAGCCAGAGAAATGACGAAGAAGCTTGGAAGTATAGCTGAAAGAACAAGATGTGCCATTGTTCTTATCGGTCATATGAATAAAGGCTCAGGAGCAAAGGCTGCTTACCGGGGAATGGGTTCCATTGATTTCTTTGCTGTGGCAAGGAGTGTAATGCTTGTCGGCAGAATTGAAGAACAGAGCAACCTCAGGGCAATGATACAGATAAAGAATAATCTTGCAGTATTTGGTCATCCAAAAGCATTTGAACTGGCAGAGGATGGATTTTATTGGTTAGGTGATTATGAAATTACTGCTGATGAAGTACTGGGCGGTATGGTGCCGAAAGCAAGTAAACTTGAGATGGCAAAGCAATTTTTAAGAGAACAGGCAGAAAGAACACAGAAAATTTTAAGTACAGAGATTATAGAGCTTGCAGCACAGGAAGGAATATCGAAAAGAATACTTGAGACAGCAAAGAAGAAACTTAAGATAAAGGCTGAGCGTTGCAATAATAACTGGTACTGGAATTTGAGTGCATAAAAACCTAACATCGCAACATTGCAAAGTGTCAGGTTTTGCAATCTTGAAGATTGCAAGGTTGCAAAATATATAGACCTTGCGATGTTGCGGTCTTGAAAAGAAAGGACAATGACTATGACATTATTTGAAGAACTTGGTGTTGAGTATAAAGAAGTGGATGGTATTTTATATCCTCTTTTATCTGTTGATGAAGCAGAATACAATCTTGAAGATATTGGAAAATATGGTCGGCTGTGGCTTAGGTATATGGAAGAAAATAAACCTTCTGAGTATCATCATATGGCAAGAACAGGACAGCTTAGAAAGCGGGTAGAAGCAGTAAATGAAGAAGCTTATGAACGATTGGACAATATTGAAGAGAATTGGTTGAAAAAGCATATGACGGGTAAAAAGAAAACATTTATGGAGCAGCTGTATTTGCGGAATCAGGCGAGAGCGATGGCAGAGGAAATCGTGATAAATGAGATTATGTTTAAGTGCAGATGAGGTTTAAAAGGCTGATGCCAAAACCCTCGGAGAGCCCTAGCAGTTTTGTCAGTATGCCGAAACTGCTAGGGAGTTATCATCTATGGCAGAGCCAAGATGATAACCGCACTGCTACGACAGAAATTACGAATAAGAAAGGACAAAATGCCTATGGAAAATGTATCATACTCTGCTCATATAAGCAATGGCAAGAGTGCAATAACAAGTAAAAAAGCACTTGCAGGAGTTGCAAAGCATAATCTGCGTAAATATAAATCCGCAGATTACAGCTCAGATAATATCAGGCTGATTTATGGAACAACGGATTTGTTTCAGGATGTTAAGCGGGTATATCACAGAGAATTTGATGATGCGGTAAAGGAATATAACAGCAGGCAGAAAAGAGAAGACAGAAAGATAAAGGACTACTTTGAACATGTTGAAGGTCTTAATCAGGATATGGCGGTAGAGATTATTTTTCAATGCGGGGACAAGAAATATTGGGACGAGCATTGGAAAAATAAAAATTATATGTCTGAGGTATTTGATTATATTCTTGAATGCTTGCAAAAGCTACTGCCAGAGTTCAAGATTGCAAATGCAGTCATACACTTTGATGAAGCCAGCCCGCATATGCATGTGGTAGGCGTTCCGGTATGGGAAGGAGCAAAGCGTGGCTTATCTAAGAAGGTATCAAAAAGAAATGTATTTACACCACAAACATTATCTGTGATTCTTCAAGATAAATTGAGAGCGGAGGCAAGTTATGGATTTGAATGTTATTTCAAGGAACAGCTGGCAGAAAAGAAAAAAGGTCGCAACCATGACTTGTCTGTGACGGAATATAAGGTAGCACAGGAGAGTAGGAAGCTTGCTGATATAAAGTAGCAGAACAATGAAGAACAGGAGAAAAACACTAAACTGAGAAGCAATAATGCAAGCATATCATATCAGATTGCTACACAGGAACAACGCCATAGCAGAAATCTGGATGTTATAGCTGCTGATGAGGACAGGCTGGAGACAGTCAGGAGTAGTATTAATGCAGCAGAAACGGAATATGCAAAATATGAAGATATGATTACGGATAAAAAGAATAATCTGGAACTTCTTTCTTCTAAGGAACGTGAACTGATAGAGAAAACGAAAATTGCAGAGAGTGTATATGATCTGTTTCGACAGGGTGGAAATGATGATGTCAGGGATAAGCTTATTGATGTGATGTATGAGAATCAGAAGCTTAGAGAGGAAAATACGACATTAAAGGAACTGCTGGGAAAGGCGTATGAGTTTATGAAGCAGTTTGTGATCGATGGGGTTAATCTGTTGGAGAGGTTCCTGGAGAGTGTGGGGAAGGTGATTGGTAAAGATAAGGTAATCTTACCTAAGTGCAAATAGCAAAACGAACAATAAAATGTGAGAACTCATAAATAATTAAAAAAAGGCATTGATTTATCAATCATGATGTGATATTATACTAAACGAACATATGTTTTTACTCGGAGGAAAACATGAAGATTAGTTATAAGAAGTTATGGAAACTGTTGATAGACAGAGATATGATGAAAAAAGATCTTGCAGAAAAAGCGGGAATAAGTAATGCATCAATTGCAAAACTTGGAAGGAATGAAAATGTTAATACAGACATATTGCTTAAGATATGCGTAGCACTAAAGTGTGATATTGAAGATATTCTGGAAATTGTTCCTGATGAATCGGAGTGAGTAAAGTGGACAGACTGACTAAAGAACAACGCCATAAGAATATGAAAAATATTAGGTCGAAGGATACTTCTATTGAATTGAAACTTCGAAAAGAACTATGGAGATGTGGTTACAGGTATCGGAAGAATTACACAGAATTACCGGGAAAACCAGATATTGTTCTTACAAAATATAAAATAGCTATATTTTGCGATAGTGAATTTTTTCATGGAAAAGACTGGGAAGTTTTGAAACCGCAGTTGGAAAAAGGAAAGAATGCGGATTTTTGGATTGAAAAGATATCAAAAAATCAACAGCATGATGATGATATAAATAAACAACTTCAATTTCTGGGTTGGACTGTTATACGCTTTTGGGGAAAAGACATTATGAAGAAAACCGATGAGTGTATACAGGTGATAGAAGAAAATATATTTGAACAGAAATATAATGATTACGATATTGAGACAGAGGAGATTTCACATGTATAAATCTATAGACTTATTTGCTGGCATAGGTGGAATTAGAAAAGGATTTGACAGAGCTTTTGGAAAAGAAATAAATACAGTTTTTGTGAGTGAATGGGATGAATTTGCACAGAAAACTTATAGAATGAACTATAAAGATGATTTTGATATTGCTGGAGATATAACAAAAATAGATGAAAAAGAAATACCTGATTTCGATATTTGTTTAGCGGGTTTTCCGTGCCAGGCATTTTCACTTGCAGGAAAGCGTATGGGCTTTGATGACGATTATAAGGGAATGTGCAGAGGAACTTTGTTTCAGGATGTTGTTAGAATATGTGAATTTCATAAACCTAAAGTGATTTTTTGTGAAAATGTAAAAGGTCTTACTATACATGACGGAGGAAGAACTTTTAAGGTTATAAAAAAAGCTTTTGAGCAGATTGGATATACAGTGTATGACAAAGTGTTGAATAGTAAGGATTTTGGTGTCCCGCAGAATAGAGAAAGAATATATATTGTTGCATTCCGAAATAATATTGACAGCAGTGAATTTCACTTCCCAGAACCTACAAATCCTAATACATGCATAAGAGATATAATGGAAGAACATGAAGTTAGTGTAAAATATTATCTTTCAACAGTATATATTGAAACACTCAAGAGACATAAAGCACGTCATGAAGCAAAAGGGAATGGCTTTGGGTATGAAATAAGGAATCTTGATGGAAAAGCAGGTGCGATTGTATGTGGAGGAATGGGACGCGAAAGAAATCTGATTATAGACAAGCGTCTGACTAATTTTACTCCAATTACGCATATAAAGGGAGAAGTTAATAGAGAAGGGATAAGAAAGATGACTCCAAGAGAATGGGCAAGGCTTCAAGGATTCCCAGATGATTTTAGGCTTGAACTGGCAGATACACATTTGTATAAACAGCTTGGCAACAGTGTAACGGTTAATGTTATTGAAGAAATAGCAAAAGAAATAAGGAAGGTGTTGGAAAATGACAAATAAAGATTTGAAAATGTCTGGAAATAAAGGCGAATGGTCAGAATTGTATGTATTTATGAAATTGCTCAGTCAGGGAAGAGTATATGCAGCAAATGAAAAAGTAGAAAAAATTGAAGATGTATACTATCCAATTCTCAAGATAATGCGAGAGGAAACAAGGGGCGAGATTATTGATTATATTATTGGCGATAATCAAATAAATGTAGAAATGCACTCTAATAGAATATTGTCAATTGATAGAAAAGAAATGGGAAATCAGGCAGATAGGCTGTTAAGCGAAATTGCTACACATAGCGGAAGTTTTGAGCTTGAAGATGTGGCTAAATTTGCTAATGGTATAAAGGTAACAAAGATAAAGGCTCCATCTACTGATACAACCGATATTTCTATGCAAATTGAAGATATACATACAAACTATATTAGAAATGTTGGCTTTTCGATCAAATCAGAGATTGGAAATGCACCTACATTATTGAATGCAGGTTTAACGACCAATTTTATTTATAAGGTGACTGGCATATCGTCAGCTCAGGCGAATGAAATTAATGCTATAGATACCAGAACAAAGATTAAGGATAAAATGTCCAAAATAGCCGAGTATGGTGGAAACATTGGGTATTGTGGAATGAATCATGACGGATTTAAGAGAAATTTAATTATGGTAGACAGTAGCATGCCGGAAATCATCGGCAATATGCTGTTATATTTTTATACTGAAGATGTGAAGGAATGTGATAAGTTAGTGGACATGCTGGGAGATAGGGATCCGTTGGGATACGGAGATGCTATGATGTACACATATAAATTTAAAAAGTTCTTATGTTCCTGTGCTTTGGGAATGAAACCCGCAAAGCCTTGGGATGGATTGGATGAAGCAAATGGTGGATATATCATTGTAAAAGCAGACGGAGAGATTCTTGCTTATCATATTTATAACAGAAATTTCTTTGAGCAGTATCTGCTGGATAATACCATTCTTGAACGTGCATCTACAAGTAGGCATGATTATATGAGTTTGTACGAGGAAAATGGTGAGATGTTCATCAAATTAAATCTTCAAATTAGATTTAGATAAAACCAGGAGGACATTTTTTGGAAATTCTTATTAGAAATGCTTTGGATAGAGAAGGTTATTGTTTAAACGGCATGGAAAATAATTGGCTTTTTGCTGAAAAAATAGTTCAAAGTATATCTGGTCATAATCGCATAATTATTGAAGGGAAAGCTCCAACTAGAGTAATAGCCATAGAAAACCATAATGATGAGATAGAAATATATATGAATAATGGCTGGCAGGTTAATTTAAAATTGAGTTTATCGGAACTGTCTATGATAAATGATATAAGATTGGTTGGAGTGCCGGTAATGTAGAGGAGAATGATAATTATGAAAAAATTGAAAATAAATTTTTGGCTTCAAAGACATAGAAAATTACTGGTGTTTGTTATGTTGTTTGTAGCTTTATATATGATCATAGTTGGAATGACTAAAATGGATTTTTGTGCTCTTACTGAAAACGCAGGTTTGTTTGGAGTGGTAGGAACATTATTAGGAGCATTTATTGGTGGTCTTTTTTCTTTAATGGGATCTATTTGGGTAAATAATAAACAACAAAAAGCAGCTCAGAACATAAAAAGAAAAAATATTATTTACAGTCCACTTTATGATGAGTTGATTAATATTCAAAATAATATTTTAGAACAAAATCCTTTTCCTTGGTATATTGAATTTAAAAAGGGACCTCAAACAATGTTACCGCATCCACAGTATGATGCTTGGAGAAGAATAAGATCTGATACCAGACATTTAGAAGTTCCAGATTGTTTAAAGAAGCAAATTGAAAAATTAGAAAGTACAATCCATGATTACATTGAGTATAGATATAAGGCAAATGTTGAGGTTCAGACTATATTGAATAATACATTGAGTGAAAATGGATTATCAAAATGTGAAATAATTAATATAGGAGAGGTTTTATCAAGTGATATTTTGGAAAACAAAAAAATTGATTTTTATAATAAAGCTATGATGTCAGATGATAATATTGACAATGATAGAAAGAATATATTTAATGAAGAAATATTAACTAAATGTAACGAAAATATGATTATTATTGCGACAAGAAAAAGATATTACGCATGGTGTGAAGTACAGAAACAAACGATAGAAATGTTAAGCATTATGATAAAGCAGATTTTGTTAAAATATGAGGCATAGGAATATATGAGAAAAGGAATGAGCAAATATGAAATAAAACGAATATTGGAGGAAAAAATAGAGTCTGATCCTGACTTGAAATATTACTTGGATAATGAATATACTATTAAGATTATTGATTTATTGGTAGAAGGTATTTCAGAAGCATTTGAAAAAAATAATGAGAAGTTAATGGATGATTTACTTAGACATAGATTTTAATTGTAAGATATTTATATAGTTAAAATTTTGATAAAGGAGATGGAGAGGGTGGCAGAAATAAAAATAACAATAGAAAATTGCAATAATATTTCTAAGGGAGTAATTTCTTTAGAAGAAGAAAAACTTAATATAAGATATGGAATGAATGGAACTGGTAAGTCAACATTATCAACTGCAATTTCATTATTTAGTCAAGGCAAGCCTATGGACGATTTAAAGCCATTTGGAAGTGACGATGAGGTTATACCTACAATTAGTATTGACGGGGATATTCAAGGTGTTAGAGTATTTAATGAAGATTTTGTTAATAATATGGTTTTCAAGGAAAGTACAGTAATTGATAATGCCTTTGATGTATTTATTAGAACCTCAGACTATGAACAAAAAAGACAAAATTTGGATAACAGACTTCTTAGGCTAAAAGTGGACATAGATGAGAAACCGCTAATAATTCAGTTGAAAAATGATATTGCAGCGTTTGCTGGAAAATTAGAGCTTAATGCGGCTGGAAAAAATTTAAAAAATAATACCAATTATAAGGCTATTATTAAGAAAAATAATGTGTATAATATTCCAGATGGACTTAAAAAGTACTCTCCGATTATATCTGATGATCAAATTTGTATTAATTGGATAGATTGGAAATCAAGAGGAGAGGCATTTGATACTAAAGGCATATGTCCATACTGTTCAGATGAATTAAATGCTGGATTTACAGAAGAAAAACAAACATTTAAAGAAACATATAAGAGATCGGATGCTCAGAATTTGAAAAATATGTTAGATTTATTTGAGAATTTTCATAAATATATTCCAGATGACAAGTTTGATTCTATCATAGCCTGTATTAAGGAAGAAAAAGAAGAAAGTGCAATAAGTGCGATTTTGAAAACATTTATGAACGAATACGTTCATATTTCAACTCAGCTTAATAAAATTTCATATTTTGATAAAAATGTGTTTAAGAAAACCAATATTAATGATATGGATAAAGTTTTAGAAGATATGAAGTTTGAAAAAAGTATTTTTAATTTTTTCTCAAGTGAAGGATTCTATGAAATAGTTGATGAGATAAATAATTCTATTGAGGAGTTGAGAAAAGAAGCAATTGATATAAAGGCTGCAATGGGAAAACTACAAAGTGTATTAAAGCAGACTGTTGCAACATCACAAAATGATATAAATAATTTCCTTGAGTCTGCAGGTATAACATATCAAGTTGGAATTAATCTAGATGAAAATGGACAAGCTATTGCGACATTGCAATATATACATAATAAGAAATTGGTTGAAGTTGATAAAATCAGGAAACATTTAAGCTGGGGAGAGCGTAATGCTTTTTCTTTAGTATTATTTATGTTTTATGCTATTAGTGAAAATGCAAAACTTATTGTCTTAGATGATCCTATTTCATCATTTGATACAAATAAGAAATATGCAATAATACACAGAATGTTTTCTAAACAGAGTGGTATTTTGCCAAGAAGTTTTTACAAAAAAACAGTACTAATGTTGACACATGATTTTGAACCAATTATTGATTTTGGAGTAGTAGGTAAGTTACCAGAAGATGCTCTTAATTCTAAATTTATTAAAAATAATCAAGGAATTTTAACTGAGAAAGCTATAGATTATAAACAGGATATAAAACCTGTAGTACAGGCATTGGCAGCTTACATAAAAGATGATACATTAGGAATTGTGCATAGAATTGCTTTTTTGAGAAAATATTATGAACATAATGGGATAGAAAACTATAAGGAGGCATATGATGTTTTATCTTCATTAATACATGGTCGAGATAAGTGCAAGTATATTAATAATTCAGAAATGCCACAGGCAGAGATTCAAAAGGGGTGTACTGAAATTAAGAAATGGATACAGAACTTTGATTATGATGAATTATATAGGGATGTTTATAATGAAGAGAAATTAGCAGAGCTATATTTTGCGGAAACGAACGATTATTTGAAAATTCAACTATTTAGAGCTCTTTTTGAAGTGAATCCAAGTAGGGAAATAAAAGAGGAAGATGTATTAGTGAAGTTTATAAATGAAAGCTATCATATAGAAAATGACTATGCGTATTATTTGGATATGGTGAAATTTGAAACAGTTCCAGAATATATCGTCAAAGCTATTGATGATTATATGGAGAGAACTTATTCAAAAGCGTGATACCCATATGATACCTAAATTTTTGAAAATATAAAATAATTGTGATAAAAGGTATAATAATAGCCATTAAAAGCTTTAAAAATCAAGCTTTCACAGGGATAATAAGTTTCTCTGTGGGGAGTTTGAGTAGCGGACTAAATTGCGAAAAAGCCCATAAATAAAGGCTTTGCGGGCTGTCTGGATGTTCCAATGGAGTGCAAATGGAGTTAAAAAATATTTTTTTCTTTGTTTTCTTTCCAGAGTTATCTGAGATTTTCGCAAAAAGTAACTATGCTCAGAAAATATAATTAGTGTGAATATGAAGAACAGTTTGTTTTGATGGAAATATTTTCCGTCAGGGCAGACTGTTTTTTTATACCCAAAATTGCACCTTGACAACTTCATAAGTGCGAAAAACCTTGTAAATAAAGGATTTTAGCTGTTTATAAAAAATTGGATTTATGTAGATTATACCTACCTTATACCTACTGAATTTTAAAAGTAAACCATGCCATGTTTTAGGCATGGTTTAAATTCATTTAGAAATGTATGTTATGAAGAACAGATACATCAAAATCCAGTAGTGAAGAAGACATAGACATGAAATCTTCAATGCTTGATTTTGATACTTCTGATCTAAGAGTGATTTTTAATGTTTTGGCATCACTGCTCAAAAAATCTGAAACATGTTTGCCATATACTTTAGGTTTCATAACTCCGCTCTGAAATATGATTTGTTTACATGCGTCGGCATTTTGTGTGGAATAATCAATACCTTTGGTGAAAATAACAGTATCTTTTGTCAGAGATATAATTGGTGTACCTTCAGAAGATATTTTATCTGTTCCAAGCATTTCCCTTACTCCAAGAAAAGTGTACATATTTAGGAGATTGGAATGGTTAATCATATTTTCCATATACTTTTGCATCTGATCCATATGATTTTGCATTTGTTCAGTACGTTTGTTTGTTTTCTTTGCGGAATAATTGTAGCATGCAGCTTGAATTAATGCGATAACGCCAACAACCAGGCTGGCTATACTTATTACATTTAAAATTAAAGGATCCATCATAAAACACCACCTAATATCTGTTTGGATCATCAGAACGTCCGAGAAGGTAGTCTGTTGATACGTTGAAATAATCAGCAAGTTTACTCAGTATTTCTAAGTTGGGTTCACGCTTGCCCATTTCGTAATTCTGATATCCTCTTTCAGAAATACCTAAATATTCAGCAAGCTCTTTCTGTGTTTTGTCAATAGATTTTCTGCACGTTTTGAGTCTTTCTGAAAGCATATTAGATTCCTCCGTAAAAATAATAAAAACTATATTGACACGAACAAAATGTGTGTGTATAATAAAGATAACACGAACAAAGTGTGCGTGATGTATATTGATACATAGAATTAATCTAATAATAACACAAATTGTTCGTGCTGTAAATAAGTACATTGAAAAGTAAAGGAGGAAACACTATGGCAAGAATGTATGAAGCAGCCAATGCAAGACCAAAAGAAATTGAGGAGTACCCACCAATCCTGCAGGCGAGACACATTCAGGAACTTCTAAACGTCTGTGAAGCAGTTGCTTACCAGATACTACATATCCAGGGCTGCCCTACTTTGAAGATGGGAAAGAGAATGGTAGTCCCAAGAGATGACTTCTGGGAGTTCCTAATGGCTCATAAAGGCAAACAACTGTGGTAAGCGAGGAGAGATTGCCTATGAGTGAAGATAAACGCTTAAATGAGGTCATACGAGTTCAGAAACGTCCCAGCAGCTTCGTGATGATGGATAAATCCTTTTTGGAGGATACCAGGCTATCTTATAAAGCCAAAGGAATACTTGCTTATTTACTGAGCAAACCGGACAACTGGAAAGTGATTGTTGGAAATCTTGTAAACTACTCCACCGATGGCAAATCATCCGTATATGCAGGACTAAAAGAGCTGAAGGAATATGGCTATTACGAGAAAATCCCTATCCGAAACGAGCAGGGAACCCGCATTACCAGGTGGGAAAGTACGGTATATGAACTTCCACTTTCTCTACTTACCGATTTTCAAGAAATAGAAAATCTAAATATAGAAAATCAATTTATAGAAAATCGGGAACGTAATAATAATTATAATACTAATATATTAAATGTTAGTAATAATCATGTCCAGTCTTGTCAGGAAGAACATGACCGACAGCCTGATTTACAAACCACTCTCTCGCTGATCCACGAGAACATAGACTACGATAGTCTGAAAATTACTCATGCAGCCGACATAGAGTTGATTGATGAGTTTGTAAGCATTATCTTAGATGCACTACTGTCGCAAAGTAAAACAGTCCGTATTAACGGCGAGGATAAGCCTAGAGAGCTTGTAAAGAGTAACCTGATGAAATTAACCTGTGCAGACATTGAACATGTCCTGTGGCAGTTTAAAGCACATGGAGAGCGGATAAAGAAAAAGCAACAATACATACTTACCATGCTTTATCATTCACCAATGGAGCTGAAAGCCCACATAACAAATTCGATACATGTAGATTGGGGGTATTAGATGAATCAGACAAGAGAAGAACAGATATGCAATGAACTATTACATATTTGGGCTAAAGTTTACGATTTTAGAGAAGAACTTGGTGAAAAACATGAATTGTACGATAGCTTATACAAATTATCGTTTGATATCAATTCTGTTGAAAGCAATTTTAGAAAGTTCTTAAAAAAAGAAGAGTCCACTGTTATTGGCGTAACAATGAACTCGTAGCATTACCGCAAGGGCAACGCAGTATTCTTTCCACAAAAGAATTATACCACTGCTAACGCCCTTGTATCAAGTAATAATTGAAAAGAGGGACATATATTAATGGGAAAACGTGAAATATTCCGCTGGCATAACATACCTCATTGGGTAACGCCACTTGCCAGTATCTATTATGCAACCATTATTATTCCGTACAAAGGGAGGTTAAGTAAGATGCGTAATGTACAGAAGCATGACGTAATCAATGAGATTCTGCGAGAATATAAGGACAAAGCTCCTATCAATAGAAACGGATTAGAAACTTTATACGACAGAGCATCTAACAGAGGATATCTTCCGATGATGATTTATGTTGGGCTGAAGACTATGATTTGCAAAAATTATATCCGTAAAGAGTATATTCCACCAAATAATGATCCTTTACTGGAAGTTATTCACGAAAGAATGTACATGGAAGATTGGGAGTTCCGTAGCATGTTTAGAAACACATATATTTAGCAGGAGGTATAGAAAATGAAAGTAAATGGTATAGATTATCCGGTGATCGGAATGGCAAAATTAGAAAAATTAGGGTGTGAGGTTCCGCTTCTTGATATTCCTATGATGTCAGATGAGCGTTGGATGGAATTAACAAACACTCCAGAACAGATAGAACTCAGAAGAAAATACGGTATTGATCAGGCAGGTGAGTTTGATGGCTAAACGAGGACAAGGTGAAGGAAGCATTTCTAAGCGTCCTGACGGTACTTGGTGGGCTAGAATTACAGTAGGTAAGACACCTGATGGAAAGCAAAAAAGAAAAGCATTTTATGGTAAGACGAGAAAAGAAGTGCAAGAGAAGCTCACGGCTGCACTCAATGATATAAATAACAACACTTACATAGAACCGAGTAAAATGACCGTGGAGCAATGGATGTACATTTGGTTACGTGATTATAAAAAAGCATCCGTAAAGCCAAAAACTTATGCAGCATATGAAGCACATGTAAGAAACCATATAGCTCCAGATTTAGGAAATTATACATTAGCCACTCTTCGTAACGACATGGTGCAACGTTTTGTCAATGGATTGGCAGATAAAGGGCTGAAATCATTAACTATCGAAAGAATAGTCGGAACACTAAAAACAGCCTTGATCCAAGCGGTAGATAATGATTTGATAGCTAAAAGTCCTGCTACCAGGATAAAGATGCCACTCAAACAAGAACGTACTCCAAGAGTTCTCACAGTAGAGGAACAAAATATATTTATGGAGTATTCCAAAGAACATCGTAACGGAGAGATATTCTTACTAATTCTCGGTACTGGATTGCGGATCGGCGAGGCTTTAGCACTTACATGGGACGATATAGATTTTGAAAATCACATTTTAAGCGTAAATCGTACACAGATTGAATATTGCGAACACATCAATGGAGAAACAATATATCACAGAGGATATAGTTCTCCTAAGACCAAGGCAGGTAAAAGAACAATTCCTCTCATTCCAAGTTTAGTAGATATGCTACTGAAACTTAAAGAGGAACGCGAGCTGGAAAAGCAAAAATTCAAAGATGTTTATCAAGATAACGGATTAATATTCTGTAATTACTATGGTGTGTCGCTTAATTATACGGCTATATCAAAGAAAATACAGACTATCTGTAAAAAAGCAGGACTGAATGGAGTGCATCCACACACTCTTCGGCACACATTTGCAACTAGAGGACTTGAAAATGGAATTGATTTAAAGATAATGCAGGAACTCTTAGGACACTCCAGCATCAAGATGACCGCCGATTTATACACCCATGTACTTCCGGAAACAAAGAAAAACTCTATGATGAAACTAGCTGATACAATCAATATATAAAACTTACAAAAGGCACTCCGAGAATATTGTTTCTGGAATGCCTTTTATTATTGATTTTTTTATGTAGGTATATACCTACTTTTATACCTAAGAGAATAAAAAAGCATAAAAAACATGAAAAATAATAAAAGAATTATGAAGTTGACATCTCAAAAACCCAGTAAATAAGGGCTTTTGAGAAATTATAAAGATAATGTAACAAGGAGTATATATTATACCCTTTTTCAATGATATAAACTCCATGGTTCAGTGATAACACATATGGAAACTGTAAAATTAAGATAATTTGCTAAATTTCGGAAAATGATGTCCGATTTTGCATCTGCCAGTACAGAGTATATGAAGAGATAAATATTCAAAATACAGGAGGTACTGATTATGCAGAACAAATTATTTTTAAAGGCAGCCGATATATGGAAAAATTCCGACAAAGTATTTTGTGAAGCGTTTCTACGGAGTAGAAGATACCTGTGAGATTCCACAGGAAGAAGGAAAGACTTCCGTGGGCATTCCCTGTCTGTCAGTGATATCGTAGTTCTGAATGACGGAGGAAAAGTAACTGTTCATTTTGTAGATAGTATTAGTTTTGAACAGCTGGATTCTTTCCTGAATCTGGAAGAACAGGTTCTTAGTGAACTGGCATATGAGGTAGGAGAACGGTATTTTGCTATTCAGAGAACAGAAGAAGGATATGATTATTCCTTTTACGATGAAGATTTCCGCTTGATGGATGGTGGAATTTATGAAAAATATAGGGAGAATCCAGAAACTGCGTATTTGGGATGCTCAATGGGAATTATTTATCGTGATCCGGAAGATAGTTACTATGATGAAGCCGAATTTGCAATCGTAAAAGGAAATACCGTATTTGGAAATCTGATGGACGATGTTCGGTTTTATGGGGAGCTTGCACTGGTAAGGGGAGGAATTGAGAAAATTCATGAAGCATTACCGGACTATAAGTATGTACCGATGCGGGATGTTCGGGAAGCAATGTATCCAGAGAAGATGACCACAGAACAGCTGGCAGAGGCAATGGATGAGATTGCAGAAGCTTTTGATCCGTATGAGTATCGGGATAATGTGGAGAGGGGAGAAAATACGGTACAGGAAGTAATGCTGGATTTACAAAGCGGTAATATTCATTATTATATTTCATACTTGAAGGATATTGTAGACGAAGAATGCGACATGTCTGTTCGTGCAGGTGTATTGCTGGAAAGACTGAAAGCCTATGAACCGGAGCTTCCAAAAGATATAGAACCGATGGTGTATGTGAATTATTGTGAGAAAAATGATTTGGGGAATCCAAGATGCCAGAGGTTATCTGATTTGGATTCCAAAACCGTAGAACAGGACAAAGCCTGGTATGCTGACCTTGATCCAAACACCAACGAACCAAAAACGACAGCACAGATGTTTTTTACAGTATATTATGCTGAGAAGGGCGACAAGATGCTGCATCATTTTCAAGGTAAGATAGATATTGGTACCGGAAACGGCGGTATTATCAGTCAGTTAAAGATATAGAAGCAGTAGATCCGGATAGTGTAGAAATGAAAACGGCTGAATTGTTGTC
>OLPK01000567.1_pt1 | contig 36559 bp, 26 predicted proteins | sample 1672261 | NCBI WGS metagenome assembly OLPK01 (sample SAMEA3136665, study PRJEB25190) | human gut metagenome
TTCCACTTCCGAAGCCATTTCCTCCCTGGCTGTTTCCTCCGCCGAAGGCATTTCCGTTTCCGAAGCCGTTTCCACTTCCGAAGCCATTTCCTCCCTGGCTGTTTCCTCCGCCGAAGGCATTTCCTCCTCCGAAACCGTTTCCGCTTCCGAAGCCATTTCCTCCCTGGCTGTTTCCTCCGCCGAAGGCATTTCCTCCTCCGAAACCGTTTCCGCTTCCGAAGCCATTTCCTCCCTGGCTGTTTCCTCCGCCAAAGCCATTTCCGCCTCCGAAACCGTTTCCGTCTCCGAAACCATTTCCACTTCCGAAACCGTTTCCTCCACCGAAACCATTTCCTCTCTGGCCACCATATGGACTGCCAGTATGGCTGATATCAAAATCACTTTCTCCAGATCCATAAATAGATCCGGACATTTTCTGTTCTTTTCCGACGATCAATGTCAGCACACTTCCACCCTGCTCAGATGGGCTGACATACTGAATGGAAATTCTGTCGCCTTTTCTGACAGATTTTTTTACACCCTTTTCAGTGTCGATCTTCTGATTATCAATCTGGATCATGCCTGTTGTCTTTGGAAGCACACAGACTTCAATTCCATCTTTTAATGCTTTCAGCTTGATATTCTGTACCAGAGCCTGAAGGCCTGTACGCATAAACACTTCATTATATGTATTTCTTGCTACCTGATCCTCATTGATCACAGTCCCCAACAGCACTTCGGATTTTTTGCCCGGCAAAGTCATAGATACGCTGCCTGGTGTCAGGCTCTGAAGAGCAGGCGGCAATGTGAGCTGCATAGTGAGCAGATCACGGAATTTCGGTTTCATTGCACGGAGAATGAAGAAAATTGCAGCGATCACTGCAAGGATCAATACCAGTACTCCGATAACGATCGTCCATACGGATTTTACGTTTACCCGCATTGTAAATCGTGCGCTCTGTCCATATTCATCCGCAATACGGAGATTTACATCCTGACTACCATTTTTTAACGGAACGATCTGGAATGTTTTGGTATCTGGATTAAAGGAAACCTTCGCATTTATTTCACTGTCTTCTTCAATATCACAGTTAATCTTGGATGTTGCGTCGTATGTAGTGATCTCGTCCAGAGGAATTTCCTTGGTCTTTCCGAATGGTTTTCCCAACAGTGATACTTTTTTCACATCTCCGCTTTTTACAGATAACGGAGTACTTTTTATGATCATCTTGTATGGGGTTGTTTCTTTTGAGAAACTTTCATTTCTTCCATTAAGAACTACTTTTACTGTATAATCACCCGGCTTCTCTGCCTTCATGGTGTATTTGAACCTGTAGCTGTCTGTATCCATAGGGATCTGCTGTTCTTTTCCACTGGCATCTGTGATAATACAGGTAGCAGTTGCACCATACAGAAGATCATCATCTGAAATTATCTGATCTCCGCATTTCAGAAGTGCTGTCATATTGATATCATCACCTGTTTTCGGTGAAGATTTATCCATATCCAGAGTAAGGTTCATATCAAATGTGGTCAGCAGATTGATCTTGATCGAATCCTTTGCGTCGCCTGCCACACTTACAGTCCATTCACCTTTCTGCGGATTCTTAACCTTAATGGTCATATAACGTTTATCAGAAGATACCGTGATATTGTGTTCTTCATCCTGAGGTACTTCTTTTCCGGAAGGATCGATGATCTTCGGATCTGACACACCTTTTTCTGTAAGAATTACAATATTAGCCGCGTAAACGCTTGCATTGTCAACAGTAAAGTTTGTTGTATATCTTCCTGTTTTGGAATCATACTGGGAAGGAAGTTCCGCACTGCCGCCCTTTGTGTGGTCATTATAAATGTCTTCAATAATACCATTCAGCTGATCTGAAGATTTTGTTTCATAGAATTTACCGCCTGTCTTCTCGGCAATATCGTTCATTGTAGCGGAATCCAGAGAACCATCATAATTCAGTCCGATGGTATATACCGGAAGGTTCAGAGATACTGCCTCTTTGAGAGTCTTGCTCAGTTCTTTCTGGGATTCTTCTACTGTACGTGGTCCTTTTGGAAGATCTGTTCTTCCGTCGCTGAGCAGAACGACCATCGGATTTCGTCCGGAATTAAAAGCCTTTCCCTCTTTCAGAAGTTTTACGGCTTCTGTAAGTCCCAGTGCGATATCGGTATCATTATTGATATCATATTTGATCGCTTCCATGCCTTTTTTGAGTGTATCTTTTCCGGTGCTCAGATCGGTAAGTCCCACACTGTCAAGAATAACATGGGAATAATATACATAACCGGCTCTTGTGCCCTCTGCACTGGATGCACACAGTTCTGTAAAGAGCTTTCCGGCAGTCGGTGCCATGTATTCCGGGTCTGCCCGCTCCATGGAACCACTTCCGTCGATGACATAAATGACATCCAGATTCAGATTGTCTTCTGTCGACGGTGTTGCTTCTTCTGCTTTTACCGGTATTCCTGTCACACAGGTAACAACCAACAGCAAAAGCATTACTAAAAAACGCGCTGTCTTTTTCATGTTTTCCCTCCATTTTCCCTTTTATCTGTGCCTATTTTTCTTTAAAATTATCACTATTGCACAAATAAACAGCATATTTTTGAATACTGATATAATATATATACTTAATTATACTTCATCCTCAATTGCCACGCAATGTTACAGTGCTATTATTTTCGACTATTTATGCCTTATTTCGAACAAATTATGCCTTTTACTTTTTTAATGCACTATAAAAAAGCAGACGAAATTTTTTTTATAAAAAACTGCCACTTTTAACTAAAGTGACAGCTTTTTTTGCAACAATAATATTCTATTCCATCTCTCTTACGATCTTTCTGACCGGAAGAACAAAGGTCGGAGATACGGACAGTTCATCCAGCCCCATCTCCACGAATCTTTCAGTAAGTGTGGTGTCTGCGCCAAGCTCACCGCAGATTCCTGCCCAGATACCTTCTTTATGTGCATTGTCCACAACCATCTGGATCATACGGAGGACAGCCTCATGATGAGAATCATAAATGTTGTCCAGTTTTGCGTTCTGACGGTCGATTGCCAGAGTGTACTGAGTCAGGTCGTTAGTTCCGATACTGAAGAAATCAACTTCTTTTGCAAGAAGGTCACTGATCATAACAGCAGCCGGTGTCTCGATCATGATACCCTGCTCCACATCATCACGGAACGGGATACCCTGCTCCGTAAGCTCTGCTTTCACTTCTGCTACGATCGCTTTGATCTGTTTTACTTCTGTTACGGAGATGATCATCGGATACATGATGGAAATATTTCCGAACATGCTTGCACGGAAAAGTGCACGCAGCTGTGTCTTGAATACTTCCGGACGGTCCAGGCAGATACGGATCGCACGATATCCCATAGCCGGGTTCTCCTCATGTGCCATATTGAAATAATCGATCTGCTTGTCTGCTCCGATATCAAGGGTACGGATGATGACTTTCTTACCGGCCATGTTCTGTGCTACTGTCTTATAAACCTGGAACTGCTCTTCCTCTGTCGGATAATCTTCTTTCTCCAGATATACAAATTCGCTTCGGAAAAGTCCGATACCTTCCGCATCATTGGCAAGTACGTTGGCAACATCGCCGGTACTTCCGATGTTTGCATAAAGATGAAGCTTACGACCGCTCTTGGTAACAGTCTCTTTTCCTTTCAGTTCTTTGAGCATTGCACGCTGTGCAAGTTCATCTGCACGCAGGTCTTCGTATTTCTTAAGGGTTTCCGCATCCGGATCAACGATCAGATTTCCGCTCTTTCCGTCTACAACTGCCATTTTTCCGTCCATGGACTCGTCGTATTCGATATTGATCAGTGCCGGAATGTTCATAGTTCTTGCAAGAATGGCGGTATGTGAGTTGGAAGAACCTTTTCTTGTAACAAATGCAAGTACTTTGCTCTTATCCATCTGTACGGTCTCACTTGGTGCAAGATCCTCAGCAACTACGATCACCGGTTCAGATGCCTCAAGTTCTCCATCTCCATGGCCGGAAAGTACACGTACCAGACGGTCAGAAATATCCTTCACATCAGCCGCTCTTGCTTTCATATAATCATCGTCCATCTGTGCGAACATTGATGAGAAGTTGTCGCCAGTTGTTGCAACCGCATATTCTGCGTTTACAGACTCTGTGCGGATAATGTTGTGGATGGAATCAAGATAGTCATCATCATCAAGCATCATCTGATGAACTTCAAAGATTGCCGCTCCGGACTCTCCAACCTCCTGAAGAGCCTTGTCATAAAGCTTCTGAAGCTGTGCCACAGCCTGCTCCTTGGCTGCCTCCACACGCTTTACCTCTTCTTCCGGATCCTCCACGTGAACACGTTTTACACTGGTGTCAACCTTCTGGAGGATTGAGATCTTGCCGATTGCAATACCGGAAAATACAGATTTACCTTCCAAAACCTTCATGAAATTATCTCCTTCTGTTTTAATATTTGCCCACTTATGGTGTATTATATCACACTATCCAAAGATTCTGCCATGATTTTTTTATGATCTGGAAAAAACCTGTAAAAATTCCATTTATGCTTTCTTTTTTTGCCATATATACAGCAAAAGTGACAAAATAAACGCTGCCATTCCGCGAAAAACACATTGTACCTGTTCTGCCTGGATGGGTGTCTTCGGAAGTACCAGATACCACTGGAAATTTTTTTTAACTTCTTTCCACTTTTTCGTCCAGAAGCCAAAATCTAACCACTGATCCGGAATCCAGTCTTTTTATGCCTGTACAGCTCAGATCCCGAATAAAAACGGTTCTCTGGGTCTTGTTATCCTCCACCCTCTGGATACACTGGAACATCAGATATTTTCTCAAAGAGCAGCTTTTGGGCTGGGGCTTTCCATTGCAAATGAAATCATTTCTCTCCAGAAGGGAAAGATCACTGTCTCAGAGACTCCCGGAGGCGGCGCCACATTTACAGTAATCCTTCCAGAACAGTCACTTTCTTGAATCCATAAAATATTGAGGCATAAAAATACCGGCCTCCAATCGTCAGATCTTCAGATCTGACTTTTGGAAGCCGGTACATTGCTGTAAAAATGTATGCGTTTTTTTATTTGTATTTACTCACTTCGAAGTGCATCGATAGGATTCAGGTTGGCTGCTTTCACAGATGGAAGAAGTCCGAAGATCAGGCCGATCAGCATGGAAAATACTACAGAACCAATAATGGCTGGTATGCTGATGGCCGTTGGTGCCCCGGACACCTGCGCCACTACTTTTGACAGGATGATACCAAGTACCACTCCTATGATTCCTCCGATACTGGTCAGCACCGAAGCCTCCGTCAGAAACTGCCCGAGAATAATATTTTTTCTTGCTCCAATGGCCTTTTTCAGACCAATCTCACTGGTACGCTCTGTGACAGATACCAGCATGATATTCATAACACCGATACCACCGACAAGAAGGGAGATACTTGCGATCCAGATCAGCTGCTGATTTGTGCTTTCACTGAGTTTCTGCAGATTTTTGACCTTCTCCATGATATCTTCTGCTTTATATTTGAAATTGGATTTATTCTTCTCATTCTGGATTCCTGTATTCAGGACATCTTCTGCCGCTTTTCCCACTGAACTCATATTATCTGTACTGTCCGCACGGACTGTCACATTCTGAGGCTGATCAAACTTAAATGCCACAGGCCAGGTTGTATCCGGGATCATCACACTTCCCATAATAGTCTGAGAATATTCCTCATACTCGGACAATGTATTGATCTTAGGCATATTATCCTCGCTCTGAGTGATCACGCCTACGATGATATAAGGTTCTGCTCCGATCTCGATGGTCTTTCCTACCGGATTTTCACTTCCAAAAATATTCTGAGCAGCATTGGAGTCCACCAGTGCAACCTTTCGATAGCTGTCATAATCCTTCTGCACAAAACCACGTCCGGACTGGACCAAATATCCCATCGTTTTCAGATAACTGTTATCAATACCATATACTGTTCCGCCCTGAAAACTTGTATTCTTATAATAAACACTTGCGGACTGACTGCTGTAGTAAAATGTAGAACTGATCACATGGTCCAGATCTCCAATGGCTGTTTTCTGCGAATCGGAAATGACGGGCGGTGTGGCAGAACTTCCATAGGAGCCATAGTCCATGTCATAAGTGCTGTCTCCGTCATAGAGCAGCACCTGCACAGTATTGTTTCCGGAACCGATCAGGTCTTCCTTTATCTGTTCACTGGTGCCCTTAATCGTAGATACAATTGCAATAATAGATGCAATACCAATAATAATACCAAGCATGGTCAGAAAGGATCTCATCTTATGTGACCATATTCCCTGAAATGCCAGGCGTATATTTTCAAGCATGAAATTTCTCCTTCCTGTTATTCATTATACATATCATCCAATGTTACTTCTTTTGTCTTGGCACCTTCCTGTACCGTATTTCCGTAAGGAAACGCAAGAAGATCATCCGACTTCAGACCTGAAGTTACAATGGCATAGTATCCGCTGTTTACGATACTGTCCACAGTAACCTGCTGTTTTTTCAGAGTTCCTTTTACATCTTTATAAACATAACTGGTTCCATTTTCTGTGCGGATAAAGGCCTTCATCACAACCAGGCTGCCTTTGGACAGTTTATTTGATTTCAGAGATATTGTCACATAATCCTGATCTGTAAACTGAAGCGACTGATCAGTGATCTCTGCATTAAAGGTATAGTAAGATACATTGGGATTGGAATCTCCTCCATAATAAAAATTATTGGAAGATTCCACCGGATAGTCTGAAACATTTAATACCTTTGCCTCAAAACTGCCGGAATCATAACTGGTACACTGGAGAAGAGTCCCCTCTTTCATCTGATCCCGCATCAGCTCACTGACTGTTCCGGTAACATAGAAACCATCTTTGCTCTTTACCTTCAAAAAAGCATCTCCATTATAGGAACCGGTTGCTTCATCTCCAATATAGGCAACGGTTCCATCCAGCTTGCTTGTCACAAGTTTATTTTTTACTTTATTTTCCAGTTTGGTGATATTCAGATTACTCTCTTCAATATCCAGTTTCAGGCTTGAAACCTTATTTTTCTGGATCTTGATGGCATCTTCTCTGGTCATGGTCGTACTGTCCGTACTGTCATCTCCGTCACCACTGTCATCCGGAATTTCATCGTCATCACCAGTATCATCGTACTTCATTGCATCATCCAAAGTAAATTCTGTCTCTGCATACATATAAACAGGATTTTCCAGAAGACTTCCATCGATCAGATAATATCCTGTACAGGAAAGTTTTCTGTCTTCAAAATCCGCAATGGTATCATTCTCATGAAATTCCAGCTGAAACCAGCTGCCACCTTTCTGAACTACTTTTGTTCCGTCTTCACTGTATCCTGCCATCCGGTTAAAAAATGAACCCATGACAGTAACCTTGCCTTTTGCACTGCTCACCAGAAAAACATACGGATCATCTTCTGTTCCGGTTCCTGTAAATGGCTGAGATGTATAATCCAGTTTCTGATAAAACTGCGGTTCTCCATCTGTGATTCCCGGAATTTCTTCTTCTGTTGCATTCGGATCAGGAAGTTCATTCGGCCCCAGTGTCGGTGTCGGCGTAGGTGATACGGAAGGTGTACTGTCATCTCCTGCATTCAGATCCGGCGTTTCACCATCTGTAATATCATCTACCGCAGGATCCTGATAAGACGGATCCATGATAAGACCATCATCAGAAGAATCCTCATCTTCATCCAGCTGCTCACCGTCTGAAGTTTCCCCTGCTGCTGCCTCTTCCCCATCAATGACATCTGCTTCCTGAGACTCTTCTGATGCGGAAGCTGTATCTGTAAACGCACTGAGAAGCAACGGCTGAGATGCCGACGCAAGATAACTTCCATCTACTGCAGTTCCCAGAGAACCGGTTGTGGACTGCATCTCATCATCACCGCTTCCATCAGAAGGAATATCCGTGCTTGTCATATTACTGTCACCGGTATTTCCATCTGTAGAATTCAGCTCTGTATCATCTGTGCTGTCCGTACTGTCCTCAATAGGTCCTCCGTTCTGAAGACTTGTCAGACGGTTCTGGGCTTTTGTAAGATCCTGTTCCTGTTTCTGCAGTTTCAGCTTTGCAATATTCAGTTCCATCTCTACAAGCGTCATATCAAAGGAGATCAGATTGTCTCCTTTTTTTACATCATCACCCTGAGAAACGTAAATCTTCTCAATGATCATATCTTTATCCATATTTACATTCTGCGCAACATTTGTGGTGATGGTTCCATCCAGCGTTGTTTCCGAATACCAGTCTGTCATAAGGTTGCTGACACTTGTTACCGGTACTTCTGTCACCTTGGATTCTTTTACATGCATAAGACCTGTATAAATACCAGCTGATGCCAGTGCTGCGATCAATACACCGACAATTATTCTCTTCACCACTTTCATGTTATCACCTCTTTTCCTGCAGCTCACCATCACGGATCATAACAACTCTCTTGGCGTGTGCCGCAATTTCCGGATCATGCGTGATCATCAGTACAGATACTCCCTCATCATTCAGCTTCTGAAAAAGTTCCATGACCTGTGCTCCGGATTTTGTATCCAATGCTCCCGTAGGTTCGTCTGCAAGCAAAAGTTTGGGATTGTTTACAATCGCCCTTGCAATGGCAACTCGCTGCATCTGACCACCGGAAAGCTGATTCGGCTTAAAATTAACCCTGTCAGCAAGTCCTACACGCTCCAGCGCTTTCAAAGCACGTTCCCTGCGTTCTTTCTTTGGGACTTTTGCATAATTCAGAGGCAGCTCAACATTTGTCAGCGCACTCTGTCTTGGAAGCAAGTGAAAACTCTGGAACACAAAGCCTATGGTTTTCAAACGAAGATCTGACATTTCATTCTCCGTGCACTTTGCAATATCCTCTCCATTCAGGAGAAAAGTTCCTTTCGTAGGTTTATCCAGACAGCCGATAATATTCATCAGTGTGGTTTTTCCAGAACCGGATGGTCCCATGATTGCTACATATTCACCCTCTTCCATCGAAAAATTCACATCTTTCAATACTGGAACTGTCATTTTCCCCTGCTGGTAATCTTTATATATTCCCTTTAAATCCAAAATCATTCCGTCGGTGCTCCTTCCATTGGAACGAGGTCATCTTCCGGAGAAAGCCCTTCCGTTGTGCTCATATCTCCATCCAGACCGCTGTCTTCGACCATATCAGGTTCTGATCCATCGCTTTCCATATCGCTGTAATCTTCATCAGAAACATCCTGGGAATCTTCATCAGAAGTATCCCACATAGCCGCAGTTGTCTGATCAGCGGTTCCCTCTACAACAGACATTCCCTCTTTAAGTTCCTCTGTCGGGAATGCGATCCTTTCTTTCTCTGTAAGCCCGTCCGCAATCTCGTATTCCGCTAGATTTTCATCATACTGTCCAAGTACAACATCTCTCTTTTCCAGTTTGTTCCCACTGCCTGCAACCCATACATAAGGGCTATCTGTATCCGCATCCACAATAAAGTAATCATTCAGCCAGATACCTGCTTTATTATCATCCTGTCCCTCATCCGGTTCAATATAAACATGCTGTCCAAGCATCAGACCATCCGAAGAATCCAGATTCACATAAAACGGATATGTACTGGAGGAAGTCTGATCATCACCAGTACTGGACATTCCAAACATTGCAGCATCTGAGCTGCTGTTAGTAGCCGAATTATCCATATCAACGGACCCCATTGTCCCTTTCCAGGTTTTTGATGCGTCTACCCTGGAGCGGATGATCACTGGCGTTCCCTCTATGATCGAATCCCGGTTTACTTCATTTACCGTTCCCTTTACACGGTAAGCCCCTGTACTCAGGATCGTAATAAATGCATTGCTGGAACTATCTCCAGAGCCTGAGTCCGATGAATCCGCAGTTCCTTCCGTCAAAGTATCATCTACCCCATCAGAACTGTCGCCCCCCATCTTGGAAGTATCGATCTTCTGGACTACACCATCAATTTCACTTCGCACCTCAGTATTCTGCGTTGCCTGGGAAAGCTTTTCGATTTCTGCCTGTTTACTTTTCTGATCATACTCATTCTTCTTGAGATTCATTTTCTGAGTTTCGATCTCTATTGTATAAGAAAGCTGGTTATCAGCTGTAGCTTTCTTTTTCTCAGCTTCCAGAGTCGTAATCTGATCCGAAATGCTTAAAGCTTCGTTTTTCAGCCGGTCCAGTGCCAGCTGTGCTTCCTGCAGACTCTGCTGGATACTTCCCAGATCATACTGAAAAAGGAGCTGACCCTTTTTCACTTCTTCACCGGTCTTTACCTGTACTTCTTTTACTTTTCGCCCGCTCTCGATCTTTACCTGCACAGTTTCCTGCGGTTCCACCACGCCTGCATAACGATTCTCCACACCGGAATCCATTTCTGAAAGCTTGCTTATCTTCGTTACATATACGGTATCACTGCCGCTTACAGTCCCCATATGATGACTGTAGTAATACCAGCCACCTGCTCCAATACCGGCTGCCAGTATAATAATTCCCAGGGCAATTAAAATACGTTTTTTCATATATTTCCTCTTTTCTCAGCATTATGCCGAAACTACAAGTTGCTTCAAACATCATAGCAGATTAAAGAGAAAAAGAAAAGTCTTTGAGGAAAACGATGCAAATTTCACAAATTTTTCACCATTTTTTTATAAAAATAGTATAGTTTTATGCGATTTTTGACTTTTGAGGCGATATCTGATAAAATAAGATGTAAATTTTTTTGAAAGGAAAGAACGATATGAAGACAGTGAAATATCTGCTGGCTTTCTTCTTTGTTTTTCTGGCAGTCTCCATAACCGGCTGTTCCCACCTGGCAAAAACATCTGCGGAGAAAGCGATCAAAAAGGATCTGGATCTTCTTAAAAATCTGGATTCCGAAACGACCATGAAATACATATCGTATCAGGAACTGTTTCCAGATTCTGATGATAATACGGAACTTTCTGATGATATAAAAGAAGTCTTTTCCCTCTTCTTCCAGAATTTTGATTACAAAATACTGGATATATCCATTGACCAGGATCAGGAAACTGCTTCTGCACACCTGCGGCTTACCACTCTGGATTCCCAGGCGCTTGCGAAAGATTTCATTACCCAGAGCCTTAAAGATGAAATCTTAAAAGCCGCTTCCAGTGAAAAAAGCACAGATAATGATGGGAATTCTCTGGAGCAGCGTTATCTGCATCTCCACAAACTCCTGAAAAAAGGTTCCTATAAAACCATAGACCGAAATGCTTCCATTCAGCTGATCAATCATGGTTCCTCTTCCGAACCGGACTGGGATATCACACACAGTTCTTCTCTGGAAAATGACCTGGTTGGAGGTCTGATCACCTATTTATCCGATCCGGATCTTGTCCCAGCTGATGAAACCCTGGCAATTTATCTGAAAACCCTGCAAGAAATGGATGTTCAGCAGATGTCCAATTACCTTGGTCTGGACTCCATCCTGAACACTTCAGACCCAGCAAAAAATGCCATTGCATCCGCACTTATGGAACAGTTTCACTCCTGTTTTAACTATAAAATAACAGACAGTTCCATCTCGGGCTATCTTGCTCAGGTCAGTGCACAGCTGACTACTTTTGACAGTGATTCGATTCTCTCTCAATATGAAAAAGAACTAAATACCTATCTTGGTTCCGCTGATGCAGTGATTGACGGCTCTCAGAAAAGATATGACAAATCTCACGAACTTCTTCTTGACAGTATCAAGAACAACGAATCAACCATAACTGCCAACGCTGTTTTTCACCTGATAAATGACGGCGCTTCCTGGAAACTCGAAGATGCCGGAACCGAACTTGGCAATGCTATTTTTGGAACACTTACCGCATCTCCTGTCCCTGAAGATATGACAGAGGATATTTCTGACGATCAGGGCACCGGAAACGAAGAGGTCTCTGATGAAGACAATAATTCCGGTGACAATGAAACGGAAACAGAAGAAGTCGATGATAATGTCGATGATTCCGACAGTGACGAATAAAATTAATCCGGCAGATGTTCGCAACTATACAGGGGACTTCGCTGATCCAGTAAAAAACTCCCATTTGAATTTCCTGGTCATACAGACTGAAACGGAAAACAAATGAGAGTTTTTTTATACTCCGGATATGATTTTTATAAAAAGCAGTGCAAGTACTATAAGAATAATAGGCCGGATGATCCGGCTTCCGTTTTTCATAACCATGCCTGCCCCTGTATAATGTCCTGCAATAGAAAATACAGATGCTGCAATTCCAAGCATGATCACGATCTTTCCGCTGAGCAGAAATACCACAAGAGCCGCTACATTGGAAGAAAGGTTGGTAACCTTCATGGTACCGGACGCTTTTGCCACACTCATTTTTCCAAGTCCTGTATACAGAAGCAGGAGAAAGGTTCCTGTCCCGGGGCCATAAAAACCATCATAGCAGCCCACAGCAAGAGAACACAGGGCACAGATCAGAATCTGTTTCTTTCTGGCGATCTCTCCGCCTTTTTCATCCATATTCTTCTTACGCAATACATAAAAAGCAACTACCGGAAGTACCGGGATCAGCATATAACGCAAGATTTTATCACTGGCAACAAGTGCTACATGTGCTCCCATTGTTGATCCCAGAAGCGCCATCGGGATACACGGGAGTACCAGAATCCAGTCTACAAATTTATTCTTACACAGACGTACCGTAGAGATCAGAGTTCCCGTTGCTGATGACAGTTTGTTAGTAGCAACGGCATTATGTATGGGAACTCCGGCCAAAAGATAAGCAGGCAGGGAGATCAAGCCTCCCCCGCCTGCTACAGCATCTACAAATCCGGCAAGAAATACAAGTGGACAAACGATCAGAAATGTATAGATTGTCGGCTGCATGATTTTTATTCTTCCTCTTCTTCCTTCGCAGGCTCAAGATCAAGTCCCAGCTCGTGAAGCTGTGCCTCACTTACCTGACTTGGTGACTGAGTCATCAGACAGGAAGCATCCTTAACCTTCGGGAATGCGATAACATCACGGATGGTATCTGCTTTTGCCATAAGCATAACAAGTCTGTCAAGACCGTATGCCAGTCCTGCGTGAGGCGGAACTCCGTATTTGAAGGCATCCAGAAGGAAGCCGAACTGCTCATGTGCAGCTTCTTTTGTGAAGCCAAGTGCCTCAAACATTCTCTCCTGAATATCATCCTGATGGATACGTACACTACCGCCACCGATCTCATTTCCGTTAAGAACGATGTCGTATGCTTTTGCACGGACCTTTCCCGGATCTGTGTCAAGAAGCGGCAGATCCTCTTCCATAAGCATAGTGAACGGATGGTGCATCGCTGTGAAACGGTTCTCCTCCTCGCTCCACTCAAGAAGCGGGAACTCTGTTACCCATACAAAACGGTACTCGTTCTTGTCAAGAAGATCCATCTGTTTTGCAAGCTCAAGACGAAGGGCACCAAGTACATCGTATACCAGTTTTGTCTTGTCTGCTGCGAAAAGGAGCAGGTCTCCCGGCTTACCGTCCATGGCTTTTACAAGGGCATCCATTTCCTCATCCTTCATAAATTTGGCAAAGGACGATTTTCTGGTTCCGTCCTCTGCGATGGCAATGTATGCAAGACCCTTTGCACCATAACCTTTTACGAACTCAACAAGTTTGTCAATCTTCTTTCTCGGCATTGCACCCTGGCCTTCTGCGTTGATACCACGAACGCTTCCGCCGTTCTCAAGAGCACCTGTGAATACACCGAAACCGCAGTCTTTTACGATATCGCTGACATCATGAAGCTCCATGCCGAAACGCATATCCGGCTTATCAGAACCGAAACGGTCCATAGCTTCCTGCCAGGTAATTCTCTGGATCGGAAGTTTTACATCGATGTCCAGAACTTCTTTGAACAGGAATGCAAGATATCTCTCATTAACATCGATAACATCGTCTACGTCTACGAAAGAAAGCTCCATATCGATCTGTGTGAACTCCGGCTGACGGTCAGCACGAAGGTCCTCATCACGGAAACATCTTGCGATCTGGATATAACGGTCAAATCCGGAGCACATCAGAAGCTGTTTGTACAGCTGCGGAGACTGTGGAAGTCCGTAGAAGCTTCCCGGATGAACACGGGATGGTACCAGGTAGTCTCTGGCTCCCTCAGGAGTACTCTTTCCAAGCATCGGTGTCTCGATCTCAAGAAATCCCTCGTTTGTGAAGAACTGTCTTGTAAGCTGAGCAACCTTGCTCTTCATCATGATGTTTCTCTGAAGATCCGGTCTTCTTAAGTCAAGATAACGGTATTTCAGACGGATCTCATCTTTTGTCTTGCTATTCTCCTCGATCGGGAATGGCGGTACATCTGCCTCAGCAAGAACACGGAGGGATTTTACGCGAAGCTCGATCTCGCCTGTTGCAAGATTCTCGTTTACAGCTCCTCCACGTTTTTCTACAGTACCGGTTACGGCAATGACAAACTCGCTACGGAGCTTGCCAGCTTTTGTAAAGCCTTCCTCGTCAATGCTGCCATTCTCAAAAATCAGCTGCATGATTCCGGAACGATCACGAAGGTCTACAAATACAAGACCTCCTTTATTTCTGGCTTTTGCCACCCATCCCATTAATGTTACTTCTTTTCCGACCATCTCTGTGGTCACTTCTGCACATCGGCAGGTTCTGTGCAGTCCCTGCATGCTTTCAGCCATCTCTTTATCCTCCTCAATTTCAGTCTTTATTGAAAAACTCTACAAATTCTGTATAACCATCTGCTGCCAGCTGGTCTTTCTGGAACTTTTTGTTCTTCTTCATAATGGAGATATTGACCTGTGTACCGGCACTTCTCTCCTCTGTTGCCTGTTTCAGGATGTTCAGAAGCTTGTCTGCAGGCATATTCTTCTCGATCAGGTATGCTTTCTTGCCATTCTTGGTCGGGATCTCATAACCTCTCTCAAGAAGCAGCATAACGATTCTCTCAAATCCGATGGAGAAACCGCAGGCACAGGTATTATTTCCTGTGAACTTGCCGATCATCTCATCGTAACGTCCACCACCGCCGACGCTTCCACCGAACTCGTCCATGGAGATCTCGAAGATCGGACCTGTGTAATAGGACATTCCACGTACCAGTGTCGGGTCAAAGGACATCTTGAAATCTGCAGTTTTTACAGATTCTACCGTATTGATAATGGTCTCAAGGTCCTCGGCGATACCTGCCTCCAGAACATCGGAAAGTTTCTCTTTAATATAACGGACACCCTCAACATCGTTGGTGATCTCACGGAAAAGTCCCAGATAAGTGTCAATGCTCTCTTTTGCAAATCCCTCTTTCTCAAGCTCCTCAGCAACACCCTCAATGCCGATCTTATCCATCTTGTCCAGGATGATAAATACAGTGTCAAAGCTCTCTGCCGGGAATCCGCTGTACTGAACCATTGCCTTCAGGATTCTTCTGTCATTGATACGGATGGTAAAGTTGTGGAAATCCAGTTTTCCGAGAAGTGTTGTTGTTGCAAGTACAAGCTCAATTTCAGCCAGGTAAGTCGGCTCACCCAGGATATCGATATCACACTGCATAAACTGACGGAAACGACCTCTCTGCGGACGGTCAGCTCTCCATACATTTCCCATCTGAAGTGCCTTAAACGGAGCCGGAAGCTCATTGGCATTATTGGAATAATACCTGGAAAGCGGTACAGTCAGGTCATAGCGGAGACCGGAATCTGTCAGATCGTTCTCTGTTTTTGCAGTATCCAGTTTCAGTTTTTCACCTCTCTTCATGATCTTGAAGATCAGTTTTTCATTTTCACCGCCCTGCTTGCTGCAGAGATTCTCAATATGTTCTACACAGGGAGTCTCGATCGCAGAAAAACCAAAGGTTCCGTACGTCTCTCTGATCATATTCATCACATAGTTACGGATTGCCATTTCCTTCGGTAAAATGTCCTTCATTCCTGTAACCGGTTTCTTTTTTAATGCCATAGTTTCCTCCTTTATGAATCACCCTCTGAAATGCAAGAAACACCTGCATGTCAAAGTTTTTAATCTCATCGATCATCAGTCTTAAAACTTCATCTTTTTCCAGAGCTTTCCGATATGGTCTGTCCATACTCAAAGCCGCATATACATCACATACTCTCAGTATCCTTGCACCCATAGGAATATCCTTTCCGCTTCTGTTGCTGGGATATCCGCTGCCGTCAAAATTCTCATGATGGTAAAGAATACTTTCCAGAACATAATCGGAATATCCCTGGTCCTTCAGGATCTCATAACCTAATGTGGAGTGCATGCGGACATATTTCAGTTCTTCAATGACCATCGGATTCTGCTCCTGGCCATTAATGTATCCTTCCAGCTTCAGCTTGCCGATATCATGGAGCATTCCGGCAATGGCCAGCTGATAACATTCTTCCTCACCAAGACCAAGCTCCTTTGCCACATCATAGGCAAGATTGCTGACAACAACTCCATGTTTCAGTTCTGCGGAAAGATCCATTTCCAGAATCCGATCCTGCGTAGTTTCATTTATCTTCTGTACGCTTTTCAAGGATCTGTCTCTCCTTTCCGTCTACAGCCATTTTTCAATGCCTGTGCGTTTTCTCTCGATCATCTCATCAATACGTGCGATATAATTGGTAACATCCTTTACGTTCTCCACACGCTCGATCCGCTGTCCGTGATCAAACACCAGCTTGGAGGAACCACCAGCACCCAGTGCGATGATCGGCTGCTTTTCCTCCATAATCAGTATATTGTAAATCCCTGCTTTGTCAACCTCAGAATAACCTACATTCTCGAAATTTCCCTTCATATTCTTCTGTCTATACAGATAATAAGGGCCCATTCCCATCTCATAGGCAGTTTTCATGGTCAGGTTCATGATCTCCTGATTATTTTCAAAAGTCATCTCCTGGTATTGATCGCGGAAAATATTCAGTCTTGCCGCACGCTTCACAGCAAGAGAATGTACCGTCAGGCTGTCCGGCCCGAGAGCTTTTACCTCATCCAGTGTATGCTGCACTTTCGTGATATCCTCACCTGGAAGGCCCACGATCAGATCCATGTTAATGTTGTCAAACCCGGCTTCTCTTGCCAGATGAAATGCATTTTTTGTCTGCTCTACCGTGTGACGTCTGCCGATAATATCCAGGGTTTCCTGATTCATGGTCTGTGGATTTACGGAAATTCTGGTAACCGGAAATTCCCGGATCGCCTGAAGTTTTTCCAGAGTGATACTATCCGGTCTTCCTGCCTCAACTGTAAATTCCTCCAGTTCCTCACAGGGAAAATATTCCGTGATCGCGCCAAGAAGTCTCCGAAGCTGATCCGGTTCCAGAGTGGTAGGTGTTCCACCGCCAATATAAACCGTATCCAGTTTCCGATTTTTCATCATCTGGGAAACAGCCTGGATTTCTTTGACCAGTGCATCCAGATAATCTTCTACATATTTACGCCATTTTTCCAGTGGATAGGAACTGAAAGAACAGTACAGACAGATACTTGGACAGAAAGGAATTCCCACATAAAGGCTGTAACCGTTCTCATAATCGATATTTTTCAGGATATCCCGCTCACGGTTGGCAATGGTAACTGCAAGGGCTGTTTTTTCCGGGCTTACCAGATACTGTTCTCTCATATATCTGGCGATCTCTGTATTCTTCATTCCGGATTCCAGCATACCCATCGCCATTTTTACAGGACGGATACCCGTAAGATTTCCCCATGGAAGTGTCTTTCCTGTAGCTTTGGAAAGCATCTGATAAAGGGCATATTTGATAGCGTCTTTATTTTTTCTGCGGGTATCATGGGCATCATCGCAAGAAATAAGGGCATCCGAAGCTTCTCCACTGGATTGCCCTTCCATCACAGCCCCGTGAGCTGTCTTTTTCTCTATTCCGTTATCGTAACTGATGGTATAACCTTCTTCATCACGGGAAACCCGGAAGCGGATATCATAATCCGCATCATCCTCCTCATAAAGAGAAGTGATCTCATTTCCGGGATAAAACGCTTTGATCAGCTCATACACATCATGTTCAAAATCTCTGTTCTGAAACAAAATGCCAATCTTATACAAATGGATTATACCTCTTTTCGTAACCAATGGTTGTAGATGTGTCATGTCCCGGAAATACCTCTGTATCTTCCGGCAATGCGTCCACAAGCTTATGAAGACTCCTTACGATCTCCGCAGAACTTCCGCCCGGAAAATCGGTTCTTCCAACAGAGCCACAGAACAATGTATCTCCGCTGAAAAGTACGCCCTCATCCTCAATATAGTAGCAGCAGCTTCCCTTGGTGTGTCCCGGTGTATGGAACATCTGGATGGAAAATCCGGCTGCTTCAAAAATCTGACCGTCATCCAGAAGAACATCCGGCTTAATGGAACAGGATCTTCCATAAACAGCAGTCATATTTACTGTGGGCTCAGCCAGCATTGCTTCTTCCTGTCTGCAGGCATAAACCGGGATCTGATATTTTTCCTTCACTTCCTTCACAGCCATGATATGATCAAAATGGCCATGGGTCAGAAGGATTCCCACCGGTTTTCCCTGCATAAGAGCTACTTTCTGAAAAACCTTCTCCGCATAGTCTCCCGGATCTACGATCAGCAGCTCTCCGGTCTTCTTATTCTTCAGAAAATAGCAATTGGTAAACACCTGCCCCAGCACGCACTGCTGCATTTCAAGCTTACTCATAAAATTTCCTCCGTTTATCGGGTCAGCCCGTTGTTCTTTCTACGTCAAGAACACTTTCAACCTGACGGATCTTCTCGATCAGGGAATTCAGTTCCTGTTTACTGCATACATTAAAGGACATGGAGATCGTCGCACGTTCCTGCTTGTTGGTACGGCTGTTGATGGAACGAAGATCGATCTTCCGCTCTGTAAAGATCTTGGAAATATCTACCAGAAGTCCGGTACGGTTGTTTGCGTAAACCTGGATCTCTGCTTCGTATTTCTCAGAATCTGCCTTATCCGGCATCTGCCACTCTGCCTCAATGAGACGTTTCCTGTCGATCTCCGGCATATTGAGGACATTCACACAATCCGTACGATGAATGGTGATTCCTCGTCCTCTTGTAACAAAGCCCACGATCTCATCTCCGGGAATTGGACTGCAACATTTGGAAAAGCGGACTGCCACATCGTGGATACCTTTTACCACAATGCCGCTCTTGCTCTTGGCAATGTGAAGCTTCTCCTGTGATTCGGAAGCAGCTTCCAGAACCTGCTCATCTGTAAGATTCTTCTTATGTTCCCGCTCATAGGCTTCTACCAGCTTATTGAATACCTGACCTTCCTTCAGGCCGCCATGTCCGATGGCTGCCAGTACGGAATCCCAGTCACGGAATCCATATTTATGCATTACAGATTCCATATACTGTGGCTTGGTATACAGGCCCGGCTTAAATCCTTTGGTCTTGGCATACTGGTTCAGCATGTCCTTACCCTTCAGAATATTATCTTCTTTCAGTTCTTTTTTAAACCACTGGTTGATCTTGTTCTTAGCCTGTGTGCTCTTTACGATCTTCAGCCAGTCGCGGCTTGGGCCCTGAGAATTCTGAGATGTAATGATCTCAATACGGTCACCGTTTTTGATCTTGTACTCAATAGGGACCAGTTTGCCGTTAACTCTGGCTCCCACCATCTTGTTTCCTACTGCACTGTGCACGCTGTATGCAAAATCGATCGGTGTGGAACCATTGGGGAGAGTTTTGACATCACCCTGAGGCGTGAAACAGTAAACACTGTCTGCAAAAAGATCCAGGTCGTTTTTCAGAAGGCTCATGAACTCCCGGTTATCGGACATGTCTCGCTGCCACTCCAGGATCTGGCGCAGCCAGTTCAGCTTCTCCTCCTCGCTCTTGCCAGGTTTCTTGCCATCGGAAGTTTCCTTATATTTCCAGTGGGCTGCAATACCATATTCTGCGGTTTTATGCATTTCGAATGTACGGATCTGGATCTCGAAAGGCTGTCCGTTGGGGCCAATCAGTGTTGTATGCAGAGACTGATACATGTTGGCTTTCGGCATTGCGATATAATCTTTAAATCTACCCGGGATCGGCTTGTACATCTCATGGATAACACCAAGTGCTGCATAACAGTCTTTTACGGTGTCCACAATGATACGCACGGCAAACAGATCATAGATCTGGTCAATGGTCTTGTCCTGGTTGACCATTTTCTTATAAATACTGAAGAAATGTTTCACACGGCCATCCACCTGCGCCTTGATGTTGGCATCTTCCATGTGCTGCTTTACCTGCTTCACAATAGAATTGACAAACGCTTCACGGGCACTTTTACGAAGGGCTACTTTTTCTACAAGGTCATAATAAACATCTGGTTTCAGATATTTAAGTGAAAGATCATCCAGCTCTACCTTGATCTTGGAAATACCAAGACGCATGGCAATGGGAGCATAAATATCCATGGTCTCTCTTGCCTTCTCCTGCTGTTTCTCCGGTCTCATATACTGCAAGGTACGCATATTATGAAGACGGTCTGCAAGTTTGATCAGAATAACGCGGATATCTTTGGCCATTGCAAGGAACATCTTCCTTAAGTTCTCAGCCTGGACCTCTACCTTATCCTTGGAATAGGACAGCTGTCCCAGCTTGGTAACACCATCTACCAGAAGTGCTACCTCAGAACCGAATTCCTTTTCCACTTCTTCATAAGTCATCCAGGTATCTTCTACTGCATCATGAAGAAGACCTGCCACAATGGTCTCCTTATCCAGCTCAAGATCCGCAAGGATGATCGCTACACAGAGAGGATGAATGATATAGGGCTCACCGGATTTACGTTTCTGATCCTTGTGTGCCTCACTAGCCACTTTATAGGCCTTTTCGATCATGGAGATATCTGTAGACGGATGATATTTCTTCACGCTTTTTATCAGCTCCTGATAAAGAACCTCAATGCTTGTAAAATCATGCATGGATTTTACCGCCGCATCTGCCTTCCGGACAGATTCCATTTTTTCTTTTTCTTCTTCCTTCTGTATTTCAATGTTCTGTTTTTCCGTATTTTTTGTCTCTGCCATTAAATCCCACCTGCCTGTGCACAATTTCATACTGCCGTATGACTACAACAGTTCACATCCCCTTCCACCGACAAAAATTACTTTCCGTCGTAGCAGATCACAGATGCTACATCATAGCCTTTCAGACGCTCACGTCCTTTCAGGCCTGCAAGCTCCATGAGGAAAACAACTTTCACAACGATGCCGCCAAGCTCTTCCACAAGCTTAATAGCTGCTTCCACGCTTCCGCCTGTAGCGATCAGGTCATCTACGATTACAACCTTCTGTCCTGGCTTGATAGAATCCTTATGCATCTCGATCGTTGCACTTCCATATTCCAGATCGTAAGTTCTGGAAATGGTCTCACATGGGAGCTTTCCTGCTTTACGTACCAGAACGAATGGTTTATGAAGATTGTATGCGATCGGCATACCAAAGATAAAGCCTCTGGATTCAAGACCTGTGATCACATCGAAATCTACACCTTTCAGACAGTCCTGCATGGAATCAATCGCAAGCTGTAATCCATCCGCATCCTGGATAACACTGGTGACGTCACGGAAAATAATCCCTGGCTCTGGAAAGTCCGGGATACTTCTTACATATTCTTCTATTTTTTTCATAATAACCTCCAATGGTTTAATTTGTCAATCAGATGATAGATAGTATAGCACTTTTTCTGTAGGGAATCAATGTGCAACCCGACAGAACTCGCAGAATTCCGACAGGCTTTGGATTGCATATTGCCCAGTGCACGGTCCACTTTCCTGCCTTTCTGTCAGTTGCAAACTGTCAGGATCTGTATTTTTGCGTGCCGATATTCCTGTTATTCTGTAAGATAATTTCGGATCACGATCTGCAAAGTCTCTCTTCCCTGATATCTGTTGATTTCCGGATAATATGTTACAGCAACAGAACTGCTGTTTTTCACTTCATTTATAAATTCATCCACTTCTCCGAAATAGACCGCTTCTATCACACAGCCCGTGCTGTCTGACAGCTGAAGTTTCGCCACATTTCTATTTTTACCAAGAACACGGCTGCTTAAAACACGAAGTCCTTTCTGTGCAAAGATCGGCTTGGTATTTCCTTTTCCAAAAGGTTCCAGCAGGGATATCTCTTCCACAAGTTCCTTATTAATATAGGAAACCGGCATCGGCACATCGATAACGATCTTTGGCATCAGATCTTTTTCTGTCAGCGTACAGTTTTCGTTTAACCGTCTGCGGAATTCTTCCACATTTTCTTCTTTGATAGAAAGTCCGGCAGCCATAGGGTGTCCTCCATACTGCTCCATCAGATCCCCACATTTTACCAGTTCCTCAAACATGGAATAGCTTTCTATGGAACGGCCGCTGCCCTTTACCATTGTTTCCCCTTTTGTCAGAACAAAGACCGGTTTATTGTACTTTTCCCGGATACGTCCTGCGATAATTCCGGCAAGGCTTTCGTGACAGTCCGGTAAATAGATCACAAGAACACGGTCCTGTCCGATTTCTGTCTCTTCCACAATACGGATCGCTTCTTCTTTTCCTTCTTCGGTAAGAGCTTTTCTGCTCTGATTCAACGCGGTCAGATCACCGGCAAGTTTTGCCGCTTCCTCTTCCGTCTCCGCACAGAGAAGTTTCAAAGAGCGTGCAGCGGTATCCAGTCTTCCGCTGGCATTGATACATGGCCCCAGCACAAATCCCACATGATAAGCAGTGATCGGCCCATCTTCCAGACCGTTGGCACGGATCAGTTCACTGAGACCTTTGTTGGAAGTATGAGAAAGTCTTCTCAGCCCTTCTTTTACGAGGATACGGTTTTCCCCCTGAAGATCCATGACATCTCCTACTGTGGCAATGGCCCCCAGTTCCAGAAAGTCCTCCAGCTCTTTTGAGGGAATACCGCAGGCTTCATAGAGAGCTGTCACAAGTTTCAGGGCAACCACTGCCCCGCAGAGTCTTTTTTCCGGATAATTACAGTCCGGCTGTTTGGGATTTACAATGGCATCGGCTGGCGGAAGGATCAGCTCTCTGCCGGCTTCTGTTTCTTTATAGGGAATCTCATGATGATCGGTTATGATCACTGTTATTCCTTTTTCCTTTGCCATCGCAATCTCATTGTACGCCGCAATTCCGTTATCACAGGTAACAATTACGTCAATCCCATCGTTCACTGCTCTTTCAATCAGGTGCTCGTGGATCCCATATCCGTCAGCCACCCTGTCCGGAATATATGTATCTGCCAGTGCACCTACTCGCTTCAGTCCTTTAATGAGGATGAACGTGGACACTACACCATCAATATCATAATCTCCGATAATACGGATACGCTTTTTTTCTTTTATTTTATTTCGCAGGATTTCCACTGCTTTATCCACATCTTTCATTAAATGTGGGGAAGCCAGTTCTTCTACGGTTCCGTAAAGGTATCTGCGGATCTCCTCTCTGTCCTGTACATCCCGGTTCCGGATCAGTCTGGCGATTACCGGATCAATTCCAAACTCTTTCCCAATTGCCGTAAAATCCGCCCGTTTTGCGGCAACAACCCATCGTTCCATGTTGTTTCCTCCTCGATGCTTTGTCGCTTTCTTCCTTCAAAGCGACACAATAATAATATTGTAACCCATAATCCCGTCTGGCTGCAAGTTTTTTGTGACGCACAAGAAAACACCGCATAAAAAAAAACGTTCCGCCGAGAAATTATCTTTCCCGATACGGAACGTTTCTGTTATTTGGCAGTTTTACTCGGATTTCTCCTCGTCGCTCTGCTGTTTTGCTGCTTCCTGCGCCGCAAGACGCTCAGCAACTCTTTTACGGTTTTTCTTCTTTGGCTGCTGCGGGGCTGCCGGCTGTCCGGATGGCTGTTTTGCCTTTTTCTCAGAGGAAGTCTGAACGGACGCTGCTGCAGCTGCCGGTGCGGCAGTACGGTTCTTTCTGAAAGTCTTCATGGTGTACCACAGAGCACCTGTGATGCATACAGAAGAATATGCTCCGCCAATGATACCTACCATCAGAGGTGCTGCAAATTCTTTAATAGAGGAAACGCCCATCACATAAAGAATCGCAACCATAACGAAAGTTGTAAGAGATGTGTAAATGCTTCGTGTCAGAGTTTCTGTAACACTGGCATTTACGATCTCTTTCAGCTTCTCATCCTCGACTTTCTTTCTGCCCTTCATATTCTCACGGATACGGTCGAAGATGACGATGGTGGCATTGATGGAATAACCTACGATCGTCAGCATACATGCAATAAATGTATTTCCCACAGATGTTCTGGAAATAACATAAAATGCAAGTACGACCAGGACATCATGAAGAAGTGCAAGTACCGCACTGCTTGCAAAGCGGATATCCTTGAAACGGAACCAGATGTAAAGAAGCATGAAGATCGCAGCTACGATAACAGCTACGATAGCGTCTCTTCTCATCTCATTGCTGACAGTAGCAGAAATATTCTCAGATGTGATCAGACTTGTATCCACATCAAAGTTTTCTTCCAGTGCCTTGTTCAGTGCTTCTCGCTCCTTAAGATCCAGAGAACGTGTCTTGATCACTACCTGATTGGTTCCCTGAACCTTGGTCGGCTGTACGTTCTTATCTCCTGTCACAGCCTCAACAACCGGTGTTACCTCGGAGTCGATCTCCTTGATATCCATCTCTTTGTTGAAGGTTACATTGGTAGAAGTACCACCGGAGAACTCCAGGCTGTAATTCATGGCCTTGTCACCGATCACATTGCTGTGAATCAGCATTCCCACAGGTCCGCAGAGGATCAGGATAATGGAGATGGTAAAGAAGATCTTTCTCTTTCCAACAAAGTCCACAACCTTACGTTCTTTGGCAACACCGTAGAATTTCGGATCACGGACACCAACTGCGTATACTGCATTGATCACAAGTCTGGACACAACCAGTGCTGTAAACATGGAGATTACAATACCCATCGCCAGCGTGTAGGCAAATCCCTTAACGGAACCGGAACCCAGCCACATCAGCACGCAGGCTGCGATCAGTGTTGTGATGTTTCCATCAAAAATAGCGGAAAACGCTTTGCCAAATCCACTCTTGATCGCTGCATGGACCGAAAGACCTGCCGCGATCTCCTCACGGATTCTGGCGTAGATGATAACGTTGGCATCCACCGCCATACCAATGCCCAGAATGATACCTGCAATACCCGGAAGCGTAAGGGTGATATCAAAGGCATTCAGTGTGATCAGCATTAAAGTTGTATAAAGGACCAGGGCAACAGATGCAACCAGACCAGGAATGCGGTATGCGATGATCATGATCAGCATAACGATCACAAGACCGATCGCTCCGGCTTTCACACTTGTAGCAATAGCTTCCTCACCAAGCTGTGCAGCAACTACGCTGGAACGAAGCTCGGTAAGCTCAAGGCTTAAGGAACCGATTCTTATGTAAGAAGCAAGGTTCTGTGCCTCTTCTGTGCTTGCCATTCCGGTGATCTGAGCTTTTCCGCCGGAGATCTCCTCATTTACATTCGGAGCACTTAAAACCTGATTGTCATATACAATTGCGATCTGCTTGCCAACATTTGCCTTGGTAGCTTCCGCAAATTTGGTTTTTCCATCTTTTGTAAGAGTCAGGCTGACTGCGTATTTCTGAGAGCTTGTGGATGAATCCTGATAAGCACCTCCCTCAGCATCTGCAACGTCTGTACCTTCCAGTACAACAGAACCGGCCTTCTGGATATCCTCGATGCTTCTTGCAAGGACATATCCGCTCTCGCTGTTTCCTGTTGTAAAGTTCTGGTTTCCGTCTGCATCTGTCTGATCGATGAAATACAGGGAACCTGGTTTTCCAAGTTCTTCCAGGATCGCATTTGCATCTGATACTCCCGGAATCTCAATGGTAATACGGTTGGAACCTTCCTGATACGCCTGTGCCTCAGTACTGTACTGAGAAACACGCTGCTGCATCTTGTAAACAGTATCGGACATGTCTTCCTTGCTCGGATTGCTGTCCTTGGCCTGGTATGTGATGCTGACACCGCCGGCAAGATCAAGTCCGGTGTTGATGTTCTTAGCCGAACCTGTACCTGTAGGGCCAATGCCTACCGCAGCCACATAGCAGAAGAATACTGTGACAATCGCTGTCAGAAGCAGCACTGCAATTCCTCTACTTTTCTTCATTTTCTTTTTCCTCTCTTATTCCGCCAAAGCGGCTTTTATCATGATAGCGCACTCCACACGCTTCCTCTGGAGTTCGCATCCGATCTTATAATTCCCCCGGATATCTCCCCCGAAATGATAGCCGTTTGCCGCACAGCCGCCGCTGCAGTAGAATCTGGCAAAACAGTCTTTACAGTCCGGTTTGGTGTAGACGTTACATCTTCCGAAATCTTTTACGATTTCAGGTTTTGTGATTCCCTCGTCTACATTACCCATGAGGTACTGTTCCTCACCGACAAACTGATGGCATGGATAAAAATCTCCCCACGGTGTGACAGCCAGGTACTCAGTTCCTGAGCCACATCCGGAAAGACGTTTGTATACACACGGACCACCGGTAAGGTCGATCATAAAGTGGAAGAAGTTGAATCCTTTTCCCTCTTTTTCTCTTTTGATCATTTCTTTTGCAAGAATGTCATACTGTTCCAGGATCTGAGGAATATCCTCCTCACGGATGGCATACTCTTCTGTATCTGCTGCTACAACCGGCTCCACAGAGATCTGTTTGAAGCCAAGGTCAGCCAGATGAAGAACATCCTGGGAAAAATCAAGATTATGATGGGTAAAGGTTCCTCTTACATAATACTTGTCCTGATTTCTGGACTCCGCAAATTTCTCGAATTTCGGCATGATCAGATCATAACTTCCTGCACCTTTACGGAACGGGCGCATGTAATCATGGACTTCTTTTCTTCCGTCCACACTTAAAACTACATTTCCCATCTCTTTGTTACAGAATTCCATAACCTCATCATTTAAAAGAACGCCATTGGTTGTCAGTGTGAAACGGAATTTCTTATTATGAAGCTTCTCCTGCTCTCTTCCATATTTCACAAGATCCTTTACAACCTGCCAGTTCATAAGCGGCTCGCCACCAAAGAAATCCACTTCCAGATTCTTTCTGGAACCGGAATTGGCGATCAGGAAATCCAGTGCCTTCTTTCCAACTTCAAAGGACATCAGCGCACGTCTTCCATGATACTCTCCTTCTTCCGCAAAACAGTATCTGCATGCCAGATTACAGTCATGGGCAATATGAAGGCAGAGAGCCTTTACAACGGTCTGACGGTTCTTGGTAAATTCGTCAATGATATTCTCATAAATATCCTTTGTAAAAAGCATTCCCTGTTCCTTTAGCTTCTTACATTCAGTTACTGATGTTTCCACATCTTCTTTCTTAAAACGGTCGCCAAGCTTCTCGGCAATAGCATCCGCTTCCATGCCTTCTTCCAGATACGGCAGTACCTCGTAGGTTACTTCATCTACAAGGTGGATACAGCCGCTGTTGATGTCCAGCACGATATTATATCCATTACTCTGATAACGGTGAATCAGACTCATCTTCCCGCAATCCTTTCTAAAAATCTTTTATAACCCGACAAAACGCGCCCTCCGGCGCGTTTTGCTGGATACCTGTTACTTTCAGATAAAACAAGTGAAGCAGCGGGTCTCCCGCTGCTTTCCACTCATTCAACGGCTGCTTCTTATTTATGCTCGCAGCTCTGGTTTCCTACTGTACAGGAAGTCTTGCAAGCAGACTGACAGGATGTCTGACATTCGCCACATCCACCCTTCTTAACCGTGTTCTGAAGGTTCTTTGTATTTAATGTCTTGATATGTTCCATGATATATCCTCCTTTATGTATTCTATTCTCCGCCTAGTATAGCATAAAATTGTCGATTTTCAAAGCATTTTTTTGCAAGCTTTTACGACAGCATTCCCCCGATGGCTCCGCCACCCAGGCACATAAAAAAAGTAGTCACTGCATGGATAAAAGTCATATCCCATTTTCCCTGTGCCAGAAAAGATACCAGAAGCAGTAGAACATAATAAGACAGCCCTGTAACAATTCCCCACAGATAACGGTTCTTACGCATAATTCTGCCGGCGGCAAAACCTCCGGCCAGGCAGGACACCACATAAATAAAAACAATTCCTGCAGCTGCCGCTCCTTCGCCCAGCTCAAACTGAAAAAGCAGAAAAGCCAGAAGCAAAAGAAAAAGTCCTGTCAGCCCATAAGACAGTAATAATGACCACAACACTGTTTTTACACGCATAAAAAGCCCTCCCAGTCTCATTATACGGGAGGACTTTTACTCTTATTCTTATTAATTTTATTTCTTTCTCTTTTTGAGGAATACCGCCACACCGGCTACAACTGCCGCTGCCACAAACAGAATTACAAAAGGAAGAATCTGTGTCGTATCTCCGGTATTTACCTGTTTCTTGGATTTCGCCTGTGAATACTGGTCTTCGGACTCACTGCTCTCAGTACCGTTCTGTGAAGAAGAGTCTGTCAACTCTGCTGTTCCGGAAGACAGATCTTTGGATGTATCCATTTCATCTGTGCTTTCACCGCTGTCATTGGAAGTATCAGTCGAACTGCCTGCTCCCGTATCTGTGGAAGAAGTATCCGCTGCCGGTGTCACTGTCACACTGCTGTCGCTTCCCGCATCCGGTCCTACCAGAGATTTACTTCCCGCAATACCGAACGGACTGAAAGAATGCGTACTGAAAGTCATGGTATCTCCATCCACACTCGGGATGATCGTTTCCATAGCGCCATTGTCAAGAAGGTGCTCAATAGAATATGTATAGCCTGCTTTTACCGGCACGGTTACACTGATGTATTCTCCATCTGGAATCTCATATTCTGTATTTTTCTGAGTATCCCAGAGTTCAAATTCATAGGATTTAAAGATCGCAGCATCCTCTTCATTGGTAAACTGGTAGTCATCACCTCCGGAAACACGGAACTGCACATACCACGGAAGGTCAATACCGGATACTGTGATTCCATCACAGGTATGATTCTGTACAGCAGTTGCAGCTTTCTCCGCATCTGTCAGATCAGTAGCCGCATTCTGAGGACGTTTATCTTCTGCATCGTCTTTTCTGTCAAAAATATTATCCTTGTTATCTTCCGGTTTTTCTGTGATCTCTGGGATTTCTGTTGTATCCGGGGTCTCTGTTACCTCTGGAGCGTCATCTTTATTATCTGCTTTACTATCTGCAGGATCAGAATCTGCGGTGCTATCATCTGCTGCAGGAGTTGTGCTCACTTCCGGTCTTTCTGTTACTTCCGGTTTCTCATTGTCCGGCGTATCGTCTTCTCCAGCCGGTGTTGCGGTTGCCTCCGGTGTCTCCATTATCTGGGGTTCCTGGTCCGATTTGTTCTGGCCATCTGTATTCTGACCATCCTTATCACCAGAAGAATCTGTATCTTCTTTATTCTGATTTTCAACAGCACTGCTGTCTTCCGAAGTATCTTTCTGGTCTCCGCTCTCGTTGGAATTATCTTCTTCTACTGTTTCTTTGTCAGACGTATCTGAGCTGTCCTCATCACTGTCGGAAGTATTCTTTTCTTTTTCATCGGATTCCTCATATTCATAAGAATCCCTGTCCTCATCGCTCACATACTCCTCTGAAGTGCTGTCAAGACTGCTGACAACAACAGTTACATAACCGGTGATCGTTCCTGAAGCGCTGTCCCATCCTGGAAGTCCGGAAAGATCTGCACTGGTTGACGGTTTAAATACAACCTCACAGGACTGCACACGTTTCTCCGGGATATAAGATCCATCCACCCAGGAAAGTGTTCCATATGAATTAGATGGAAGTGCAATATTTCTCAGTGCAGTTGGACTGTCAATCGTAATATTGTCCGGAATCACAGCCCCGGATTCAACACCGGAAGTGCTGTCCGCATATGCCGGGAATGCCTGTCCCCCCATCAATGTCATAGATAACGCCGCTGCTGCCAATATCGAAAAGCTTCTGCTAAAAGTAATCTTTGTATTCTTTTTCATAATAATCTGCACCTCTATATTCAAAATCTTCGTTTTATATTTGTTATTTATCTGAAAATTCTTTTACATAAAATATCGAACGCATTTATCACGCGCCCGAATTAATATTTCTCCAAAAATTAATATCTTGTTAATCTTTCGTAACAGATATTTCGTTTTTTCGTCAAAAGCATTATAACACAATTCTTTTTTTTACGACACCCCCAAATTAATTTTTTTTAAGCATCACAGAAAACTGTTTGATTATTCGTGTCATTTCTCCCATTACTTCGTCAATTCCCTCATTTGTCTCACTCCAGTTACTTTTATCAACCGAATCCACACAACATGAACATACAAAAAAATCTGTGTCCGGATAAAGCATTTTATAATACATTAATGCACGTCTTGCATGGCAGGCTTTACAGCAGAGAATCGCCTTCTGGATATTCAGGTGCTCTCTGTCTGTTACCTGCCTGGAGTAGATTGCATTTTCATAAGTAAACGTAGCCTGATCCTCTCTCAGAATAGCTTCCCTGGGCACTCCATTTTTCATAAGGACATCTCTTAAAAATTCCCATTCTGTCTTATAAGCCCCGGTATAATATTCTTTTTTTTCCAGCACTCCTGCAAATTTTCCAGCTGTAATACTGTATCTCCCGCTTGGAAGTATCTTCGGCGCCATTCCACACCTGTACAGCTGTGCCGCCTTTTCGGCCATCTGCGGATATCCGTTTCCGGGAACAAATATCACATCCGCTTTTTCCGGTTTATCTTCTATAAATATAAAATCTTCGATCTGTTTTAAAAATTCCTCATACATTCTCTGTTTTCCTTCCCTGTTGTATCTCAAACAGAAATATTCTTTTTGCAAAAACAAACATTTCTGATCTTCTTCATTTTTGTGTATCATATCATGCTTTCTCATGGATACTGTTTCAGATTCTATCCGGATCTCCTGTTTTATCTTGTAACGATCACGGTACTGTACCCATGGTCTCTGAGACGTTGCTCCATATTCACCGCATTACCAAGCTGCAGATATGCACCCACCTGAACTTTATAAAGATCATTCTCCTTCAGGATAAATGCCGGAAATCCCTGATCTGTCAGCTGATACAGCATCCGGTCCGCATTTTCTCTATTTCGAAAAGCCCCGGTCTGTACACGATAATATAACGGAGTATCTACTTTTTCATCATCCAGGGTACCCAGTATCGCATCTGCAATGCTTTTGGCAATCTCTTTAAACTTCTCATCAAAAAGCTGATTATCCTTCTCCGAATTAATAAATCCGGTTTCTATCAAAAGTGCCGGCATTTTAGTCCTTCGGAGAACAACAAGCCCTGGTCTTTCCTTTACTCCCAGTTCCTGAAATCCCAACTCGCCAAGTGCACCTACAATATTCTGTGCCATCTGGTACTTTATGCCTTTCTTATCATAAACCAATACCTCAACTCCGTTGTATTGTCCAGATTGCGGACTGCTGTTTCTGTGAAAAGAAATAAAATAATCAGCACCTGTTTCATTAGCTATCCTCGCTTTTTCAAAAGGAGTCTGATAAACATCCGTAGTTCTTGTATACACCACGTCTACCCCATTATCCTCCAGAATCCTGCCCACAGCAAGTGCCAGTTTCAGATTATCATCCTTTTCTTTACGATCTTTATAAACAGCTCCCGGATCTTCCCCACCATGGCCTGCATCCAGAACAATCTTATATGCCATATTTTTCTCCCTACAAAAATATCCAGTCATAATAAGATATGAATCTGTCTTTTTCCTGTGCATAAGTTTATCATTTTATTTTACCGGACAGATATTTATGACCATACAGAGGATTTTCCCGGATTTGTCCTGAATATTTTTTTCAATCAACGCATTTTCACGTTAATTCTTCTTGACTTTTAAGCGTTAAAGCGTTATACTAACACAATCAGTGTTGCTTTTTTAATATTCAAAAAGATGCAACTATATCGTGAGGAGGAAAACAATATGAAAAAGCGTGTTTTAACAGCTGTACTCGCAGCGGCTCTTGTAACAGGAACCTGTGCTGCCACAGTAAGCGCCAAAGAAGAAAAAACTTACACCATCGGTATCTGTCAGCTGGTTCAGCATGATGCACTGGATGCCGCAACCAAAGGTTTTGAGGATGCCATCACCGAAAAGATGGGTGATTCTGTAAAATTTGATGAGCAGAATGCACAGGGTGATTCCAATACCTGTTCTACGATTATCAACAGCTTTGTTTCTGAAGGAACTGACCTGATCCTCGCAAACGCAACCGCATCTCTTCAGGCTGCTGCTGCAGGAACTTCCGATATCCCGATCCTTGGAACAGCCGTTACAGAATACGGTGTCGCTCTCGGAATTGATGATTTCGACGGCACAGTAGGCGGAAATATTTCCGGTACTTCTGACCTTGCTCCACTTGATGAGCAGGCAGATATGCTCCATGAACTTTTCCCGGATGCGAAAAATGTCGGACTTCTCTACTGCTCCGCAGAGCCGAATTCCCAGTATCAGGTAGATACAGTCAAGGATGCTCTTGAAAAACTTGGATATACATGTGAGTATTATGCATTCTCCGATTCCAACGATCTTTCTTCTGTTGTTACTACAGCTGCCAATGACAGTGATGTAATCTATGTACCAACAGATAATACAGTTGCTTCCAATACAGAGATCATCAACAACATCTGTCTTCCGGCAAAAGTTCCGGTAATCGCAGGTGAGGAAGGTATCTGCCAGGGATGTGGTGTTGCAACTCTTTCCATCAGCTACTATGACCTTGGATACAAAACCGGCGAAATGGCAGTCAGCATCCTTCAGGATGGCGAAGATATCTCCAAAATGCCGATTGAATATGCACCAAAATTCACAAAAGAATACAACAAAGACATCTGTGACGAGCTTGGTATTAAAATCCCGGATGGATATGAAGCAATCGAAACAGATAAAACAGCTGAATAATCGGTAAAGAACCTATTATACACTGATACAGCGAGAAGGGAGTTCCCCTTCTCGCTGTTCGTGCATAAAAAAGAGGAGGATAATTTAACATGCAGATTATGAGTTTAATAACCGCACTTCCAGGAGCTGCCGCACAGGGGCTTATCTGGGGAATCATGGCGATCGGTGTGTACATTACATTCCGCATTCTTGATATCGCGGATCTTACCGTTGACGGAACTTTATGTACAGGCGGCGCTGTTTGTATCATGATGATGCTTAGCGGACACAACGTATGGATATCCATGCTGGCTGCAACAGGTGCCGGACTTCTGGCAGGATTTGCCACCGGTATTTTTCACACCTTTATGGGGATCCCGGCCATCCTTGCCGGAATCCTGACACAGCTTTCCCTTTATTCCGTAAACTTAAAAATCATGGGAAAAGCAAACCAGGCGATCAATGTTGATAAATTTAATCTTCTGGTATCTCTTCGACGTGTTAAAGGTGTTTCCTTGACACAGAACACTCTTTTTATTGTAGCCATTATGATCGTTATTCTGATTGCGATTCTTTACTGGTTCTTTGGAACAGAGCTTGGCTGTTCCTTACGTGCTACCGGATGTAATCCAAGCATGTCCCGTGCACAGGGTATCAACACCGACCGTAACAAAGTCCTTGCTCTGATGCTTTCCAACGGACTGGTTGCTCTTTCCGGAGCTCTTCTTACACAGTACCAGGGATTTGCGGATATTAATATGGGACGTGGTTCCATCGTTATCGGTCTTGCTGCCGTTATCATCGGTGAAGCAATCTTCAGCCGTATTTTCCGCAACTTTGCACTGAAGCTCTTAAGTGTTGTATTTGGTTCCATTCTTTATTATCTGGTACTCCAGGTTGTTATCTGGATGGGAATTGATACGGACCTTCTGAAAATGCTTTCTGCCCTTGTTGTTGCACTGTTTCTTGCATTTCCATACTGGAAGGGCAAATATTTTACAAAAGCCAAACAGGGAGGTAAATAATCATGCTGAAATTGATTGATATACATAAAACATTTAATCCGGGTACTATCAATGAAAAAGTTGCCTTAAATGGCGTGGATCTCCATCTGAACGAGGGCGATTTTGTTACTGTTATCGGCGGAAACGGTGCCGGTAAATCCACTATGCTGAATGCAGTTGCAGGTGCCTGGCCTGTAGATTCCGGAAAGATTATCATCGGTGGAACTGATGTCACAAAACTTTCCGAATATAAAAGAGCTGCTTATCTTGGCCGTGTATTCCAGGATCCTATGACCGGAACTGCAGCTACTATGGGAATCGAAGAAAACCTTGCTCTTGCAAAACGCCGTGGAAAGGCCCGGCTTCTCCGCCCAGGTATTACTCGTCAGGAACGGGAAGAATATCATGAACTTCTGAAGATTCTTGGTCTGGGCCTTGAAGACCGTCTTACTTCCAAAGTCGGCCTTCTCTCCGGCGGTCAGCGCCAGGCTCTGACTCTTCTGATGGCAACCTTAAAAAAGCCTCAGCTTCTTCTTCTGGATGAACATACCGCAGCTCTCGACCCAAAAACTGCTGCCAAAGTCCTTGAGATCACTGATATGATTGTAAACCGCGATCACCTGACAACCATGATGATTACTCATAACATGCGTGACGCTATCACTCATGGCAACCGCCTGATCATGATGTGGGAGGGAAAAATCATTCTGGATATCCATGGTGAAGAAAAGAAAAAACTTACCGTTAAAGATCTTCTTGATAAATTCGAAGAAGCCAGCGGCGAAGAATTTTCCAATGATTCTGCTCTTCTCAGTTAAAATTTCTGCAGAATCTATATAGAAAGAACCAAGATGGATTTTATTCCTGCAGACAGGATTTCCATCCTGGTTCTTTTTTGTTTATCTACGTTTCTATTTCACTTCTACAGAAAACTCCCCGGTACGTCGACTATATCGGTAAATGGACGATGTCAGATAATCTTCTTCCGGAGTTGCTTTTTTGACTGTATCCAGGAGAACCTCTTTCAGCTCTTCGGGATAAACTTTATCTGTGCTATGTACCATTACTTCATGAATGCTGGTAAACACAAGATACAGATCAGACTCCAGAAGCTCTGCAAGACGTCGGGCTACACCTGGAAGAAAGATTGCTGCTGCTCCATTAGTACGTTTTTCTGTGCTGAGACAATTCCCTGATATCCCTTTATTCGGATGATAGGATCCCAATATGTCCATAAAATTATCTCCCCTGTATTCCTTATCAAAAAGCATTTTTTCCCAGTGATACATTCTGGGTGGACTGATAAAATATGTATTTACCAGTGCTGCCTCAAAAACTATATCCGGATCTTTTTCCCATTGTTCCAGAAAATGTTTTTTTACTTTTGTACTAAGAATATATCCGTCTTTTTCTCCTGCCATATAATAAAGCACAAGCGCTATATCCCCGACTTTATGATGGATCGTATCTTTCAGGACATCTCTGTTTTTATCTGCATTAAGAAGGCGGATAAAAAGTTTTCCTTTCACTTTTTCGTAATTCTCCAGTTGCTCTATGTCACAGATAACACAGTTTTCTCTGGCTTTTTTTATTTCACATACACAGTCATGAATGATATTTTCCAGTTTGTGCTCTTTACAGTACCGCTCATAAAGTTCTTCCGTATGTAATCCACAGATCTGGCGCGACTTTTCAATATCTCCGCACTCCACAAAAAGCCTGTCTCCTGTGCAGCCATACTTTTCGCCTTTTTTTGCAAAGTAAATCTTCTCCTCTTCCATATCCATAGCAGCAAGAAGAAGCCTCCTCAGATCTGTGATAAACATTTCATAGCCTTTTTCCATATTTAATTCCTTTCTGTGAAACAATGCGGACGAATGTCCTGATTTGATGGTGCCAGCCCTCAACAGGTCGGCAACCTCTGAATTGAATTATTGAATGAATAGAATAAATATATAGCTTTGAGTTGTCTGCTGTATAGAACAGTATAAGAGAAGTTTCTGAATTTGTAAAGAAGTTTTCATCGACAGAAAAAGTAGCTTTCGCTGCCTTTTACTGTCAAATCTTTTATATTATTTCACATTTATGTCTCATCAGAGGATCCTGTTGATGTCCTGTTACTGAATTTCTCCATGTTCCTTCAGATATTTCAGAAATCCCTCACATCCTTCCAGCACATCTTCATAAGTTTCATCAAAATTTCCCGTGTACCACGGATCTGCAATATCACGTCCAGATCCTGAAAAAGTGAGAAATTTATAAATCTTATCTTCCGGATCATTTCTCAGCACCCGGTTCAGATTCCGTATATTTGCAGTGTCCATACCGATAATATAGTCAAATTTATTATAATCCGCCCATGTGATCTGTTTCGCTCTGTGCGGAACCAGTGGGATTCCTACTTCACGAAGTTTCTTTACAGTTCCTCTGTGCGGCGGATTTCCAATCTCCTCGGTACTTGTCGCAAAACTGTCGATCAGGAACTGCTCTGAAAGACCGAGTGTTTTTACTTTGTAGGTGAAAACACTTTCGGCCATGGTTGAGCGGCATATGTTGCCGTGGCAGACAAATAACACTCTTATCATTGCTTAAAACTCCTTGAAATGCT
>OLPK01000587.1_pt1 | contig 35201 bp, 27 predicted proteins | sample 1672261 | NCBI WGS metagenome assembly OLPK01 (sample SAMEA3136665, study PRJEB25190) | human gut metagenome
TGGTTCGATTCCCCGCTGTCCTGAAGGACAGCGCCCCCTCTCACAAAACAGGTGGAGGGCGGCGGCATTTCGTATGCGTCGGATTGGGGACTACTGTTTGCTGGGGTGTGCGGCGGTGCGCGGCAGCTGGTTGAGTTTCGTGGCGATGTCGTTGAGTTCGCTGAGGATATGGTCACGCAACTGCTGGTAGTGTTCGGTTTCCTGCTGCGCGTCAGCGACCTGTTGGGCGCATTCGTGACGGATGTCGTCCTGTTGTTTCTGCGCGGCGGCGATCATGTTCGCGGCGGTCTGTTTCGCCTGTTCGACGATCTGCGTGCCCCGCTGGTCGATGGCTTCGCTTTTCTGTTTCGCCGCGTCCAGAATGTTCTGTGAGGTGTGTTTGGCGCTGGCGAGGATGGATTCGGCTTCCTCTTTCGCGTCCTGTATGGTGTGTTGCGCGTCGATGCCGGCCTGTTTGAGTTTCGCATCGTATTCGGTTTGCGCTTTGTCCATGAGTTGTTGGCCGCGTTTGCGGCAGGAGTTGACGAACGCCTGTTGTTCCTCGGCCATGGCGGCGATGCTGTTCTGCGCGTCGTGGCGCGCCTGGTCGCGTTCCTGTGCGAGTTCGGCGATGCGTGCCGTGTTGATGCGGCTGTCCTCGCGCGCGTTTTCCACCTGTTGTTCCATCAACGCGTGTTGGGTGTGCAGGTCGTTGACGGTTGCGGTGAGTTCCTGCGCGTGTTGGCGTGCGTCCTGTAGGGCGTCTTCCAGTTGGGTGAGGTATGCGTCCACCGCGTCACGCTGGTAGCCGCCGAAGGTCGCGTGCGGCAGGTCGGGGCGTGCGGGTGTGTCCGTTTTGACGAGTTCCCGTGACTGCGGTGCGTGCGGCATGCGAGGGGTGTTGATGGTGGGGAGGATGATGGTTTCCTCACCTTCCGTGGTGGGTTCGTTCATGATCGTCCTTGATGGTTGGGCTGGTTGATATGCGTGCGGGGCGTTCCTTGGCGTTCTGCCATGGTGGGCGCCTTGGGCGGTGCAGTGGGAAGAGGGGTTCGCTTCATGTCCGGCCGCCTTCGGCGTGTCCGCTATGGCAGAACGCCGGGGATCGCCCCGCACGCTGTTTTCCACACAGTGAGAGGAATGAACTTCTCACACGGGATATGGGCAAAAGGAGCGTCCCATATCCCAGTTCCTCCGCCAAGGTTCGAACTTGGGCTTGCGGTTCCAAAGACCGTTGTGCTGCCGGTTACACTACGGAGGATCACGGTTCAGTTCGCCAGGTCGGCCCATTCGGTGTCGTCGGCGTTGTGGAACAATGCGCCGGTCTTCCAATAGGCGGTGACGATGATGAGACATAGGGCGAATGCGGTGGCGCATGCCGCGTTGCGGATGATGCCACGGACCGTGTGCTGCGGTCGCGTGCGTGGCGGTTTGAATGCTTCCGTGTGCATTGTGCTCCATTCCGGTGGGGTGCGTACCGTACCCGTCTTTTTGTGTGGCTGACAACAGTATAACATACTCAACGCGTGTCGTGTCGCCCGCAGTACGACACGAGTGGATCCCGCTATGATATATGCGCTTACTTCTGTGCGTTTCTGCCCATATATACTGTGATGATTCTCGCGAGCCATCTTCCTGTTTCATCGCGTCCGATTTGGCCGCCGTCCCGTATCGGGGCGGCTTGGCTACTTTCGTTTGCCGTAACGCTCCGCAGGCTTCAATTCCCCGATAGCGGCGGGTACATACTCGGCTAGGTTGATAGCAGCGTTCAGATCACGGTCGATCCTCAGCCCGCACTGTTCGCACTTGTAGGTACGCTCTCGCAAGGTGAGTTTTCCGCGCACGTTCCCACAGTTCGAACAGGTCTTCGAGCTTGGGTAGAACCTGTCCGCGACGGTGAGCCGCACGCCTTCCCTGCGGCATTTGTATTCCAGTTGGCGGCGGATTTCGAAGAACCGTTCCTTGGCGATGCTGTCCGCCAAGTGGCGGTTCTTCATCATGCCGGACACGTTCAGATCCTCGATGACGATGCGTGCGGGCTTGGTTTTCGTCAGCATTGCCGTCATCTGGTGGATGTGGTTGTCGCGTAGTCCGTCGAGCTTGCGTTGGGTGAGTCGTATCCGGCGGTTGGTCTTGTTCAAGTTACGGCATTCCTCCAATGGTCGTGTCCACACCGGTTTGCGGGCGGGTTTGCCGTCTTTTCCGGTGATGGTCTGGTAGTGGTCGATGTTGTGTGCGCGTTGGCGTGCAGCCTTGCGCTGCTGGCGTCGCAGGCGTCGTTCCAGGTTGCGGGCCTTGCGGGTCTTGTTGATGTTGCGCATGGTCGTGTCCGTGCCATCCGTGCCGTGGCATACGGCGAGTTCCTTGACACCCAGATCGACGCCCACGCTCACCCCGTTTTTCTGGGTGCGAGGCGGGATGATGTGGTTGTCGTAGGCGAAGCTCAGATACCAGTACTTGCCGTCGAAGCTGATATGCGGGTTCAGGTAGTGTTCGCCGTCGCGTAGTTTCGGCAACGGTTCGCTGGTGCGCACGAATCCGATGCGTTCTCCGCGGAATCCGCCGTTCATGCGGCGCAGGCTCTCATAGTTCACGTAGAACGACGGTTTGGAACGTTTGCGTGATTTGAACTTGGGAAAACCGGTTTTCTTCGTGAAGAAGCCGCGCATGGCCCTGTCGGCGTCCTTGACGGCCTGTTTGACGACGTTGCAGCCCACTTCGCAGAGCCATTGATGGCTCGTGGGTTTCAAATCGCGGGTGATATGTCGACGTATCTCGCCCTCGGGGATGAATTTCGCGCCTTTGCCGCCCGAGGCCACATAGCGTGTGTAGGTTTCCTTCTGCATGTCGATGTAGTGGTTGTATGCCCAGCGTGCCGCGCCCGCGCTTTTACGAAACAGCGTCTCCTGTTCGCTGGTCGGCAGCAGTCGTATCCTCTTGCCCGTCAGCATGGCGTTTCACCTCCCCGATGAGCGTGCGCGTGCGTTTCGATCTGGCGCCGTACAGGCGGTTGGCGAACACGGTGACGATCTGGATCAGGTCGTCGCTCAGTTCCTGTTCGCGGCTGTGAGCGGTGTGGTCGATGACTTCCAACGTCACATCGTTGAGTCGGCACAGGTATTCGATGAGTTCGAACCCGAACCGTACCAGACGGTCGCGGTAGAGCACGACCACGCGTGACACTTGCCGTTCGTTGATGAGGCGCAATAGTTCGTGCAGGCCTTGCTTGTCGTAGTTGATGCCCGAGCCGATGTCTTGGATGATGGAGTACTGGTATCCGCGCGCAGCCATGTACGCCTCCACATTGGATACCTGCGTTTCCAAATCGTCCTTCTGGGCGCGCGTGGATACGCGACAGTATCCGACGGCGGGCTTGTCGCCCATCCGTGTCGCCCGCTCCGGTGTGGTCAATGAGTCCAATTGGTCCTGAGAGTAGTATCGGGTGCCGGAATCCGTGATGTGGCACGGCACCAGTTCGCCGGTTGCGTGCAGTCGGCGTAGCGTGCTCACGCTCAACCCGGATGCCTTGGCGAACTTGCCGATGCTCAGTAATCCCATGTATTCCAGTATACCATACAACGGAAAGAAAAAACCATTATTAGGTAGGAAAAGATAGAAAACAGATAACTGTTAAAAGCCCAACAAGGGCGGCGCGGTCTGACCCCATATCCGACAATGCGTACCGTATGGGCTTGGAACCGTGTGTTCGCAGCAGTCCGGCAGCCACCAACGCGTCAAGGCTGTTTGAGCTGCCGGCAAGAGCGCCTGCTTCTCCGTCAACTGCGCGATAACGGTGGGAATGCGTGCTTATGGGCGCACAACAGTATTCCTATGACTGCAAAATGCCAAAAACAGCATGATAAGGGTCTTAGGGTGTGGGCGTATGCTGCCAAAACTGCCGGATTGGCATTATTGCATGTCGTCGCGTGGTGGACTATCGGCATATTCTAGCGGCCACTTGTTGTACAGATGTGGACTATCGGCATATTCCATACCGTCGTATTCTCTCCCCTAGCGGTGTGACGGCCACCTGTTCGCCGTGTTTGCCGTGGTTTTCGCCTGTGTGGACTATCGGCATGTTTTTTCGTGGACTATCGGCATATTTCGGGGAACCCTTGAAATCCGAGGTGGACTATCGGCATGTCGGAGGTGGACTATCGGCATGCGGGAAGTGGACTATCGGCATGGTTTTGGTGGACTATCGGCATGCCGCATGCCCTGTGAGGCGTTGTGGCGGTTGGGCTGAGCGGTGGTCGCATATAGTGATATAGGTAGATAGATTCTCATAGCAACGAACCAGATCGTCGAAATCCGCCGGTTTGTGGACTATCGGCATATCTTATACAAAAGGCTTGCTTGGAGCGATGGTGCCATAATGCAAGCCCGAATCAGTGAGGATGCAGCATCCTCAGTCTTCCGCATCATCTTCTTCGTCGAAGTCCCCTAAATCTTCCTCATCGGTCAGTTTCTTGTCGCGTCCGGTCAGTGTGGTTCGTTTCGCGATGAAGGAGATGACGGTCATGACGAGTATCGCTATGCCGATCAGGGATAGTATTTTCACAATGGTTGGCAGCCATCCTGATGCTTGTGTCAGCCAGTCCAATGGGGTGTCCACGGTCAGTATGCTCGCGTGTTCGGGGTCGTCCTCCGCCATGCCGCGTTTGGTTTTGATGGTTTGCAACGCGTACATGCCGTATCCGAGTAGTGTCGGAGCGAATGTGCCTACGATTCCGGTCAGCCACATGATGCGCCTGTATGATGCGTACAGGCCGTTGAGACGACGCAACAATCTCATTCGAGTATTTCCCTTTCGTTGATACGAAAAAGGGGCGGTGTGAACGTGGTTTTGCGCGTTTCAAACCGCCCCTGCTGTTCATGTCCGACTAAGATCAGTTGGCGGCGTCTTCCGGTTTCGTGTCACCACTGTCGGATCCGTCACCACTGGCAGCCTCTCCAGTGGCCGTGTCGACGTCTTCCGGCTTGCGGCGGCGCATTGCGAAGAATCCCGCGACACCGCCGGCTGCGATCAGCACAATGGCGGCGATGATCACGGTAAGCGCCGTCGTACCCGTGTTTGCCAGCTTCTCGACGAGTTTCATCTTCTGTTTGACCGTGACCGTGTAGGTGACGGTGTTCAGGTTGTCGGCGCTGGACACGGTGATCGTGGCCTTGTCGCCGTCCTTGTGCGTGGACACGCTCATGCCGGTGCTCTTGTCGAACCGCGGTGTGATGGTCCACTTCTCCGGGTTCTTCACTTCCACTGTGTACTCGTGGGTCGCCGGGTTGAAACCGGCGATGGGCTTGCCGTCCACGTTGATGCCGGTGAGTTCCGCCTTGTGTGTGACGGCGGTCAGGTAGGTGACGGTGTACGTGTGTTCGCCATAGGATTTCTGGTCCGGGGCGAGTACACCAACCTTGTACTTGTAGGTCATGCCACCAGTCTTCTCCACACCGACCTTGACGGCTTGTCCGATCTTCGAATCGTAGGAGAACACGCCGCCTTCCGGAATGGCGTAATCGTCCTTGTCGATCGGGTGATATGTGCCGTCGAGCATGTAGCCGTGGCTGGCGAGGGTCGTGTCCGCCGGGCTGTCGGGTTCCACGGTGCTGGTCTGGGCGATGGGGTCGGCCGGGTTGAACTTGTCGTCCGCGGTCGCCTGTTCCGGGGAATGCTCGCGTACAAGTGTGACCGTGTAGGTGCGGGTCTGCCCGTTCTTCTCGACGGTCCATTCCTGCGTGGTCGTCCATGCGGTCTGCCGGATGTCGGACGCCTTGACGGTCTGCCCTTCGCGCGCGACTGGTTTGACGGTGATCTTCTCATCGGCCTTCGCGGTGATCGTGTAGGCGAGCTGGTCGGGGTCGAACCCTTCCAATGGTTTGCCGTTGACGAGGAACCCGTCGAGTGCGGCGTCGGGGTTGCCGACGACCGGTTTCGCCTTGTCGAATGGGATGGTGACGGTGACGGTCTTGGTTTGTTCCTTGCCGGCTGCGTCCGTGTAGGTGATGGGTGCGGTCAGGCGCCGTTCGCCATTGTCCCCGATTGTGGCGGTGATGTCACCGACGTTCACGTCCGCCTGGTTGGCGGGGTCGATGTTGAGCGTGTATTGGTCGCCGACCTGGGTGTGGGGCAGCATGTCGAGCGTGTATGTGTCTTTGAGGTTGGCTGCGTTCACTTCGTCGGCGCCGGGCACGGGCAGGCGGATCGGTTCGCCTTGTGCGGGGGTTTGGGTGATGGACAGGGTGACGCGTGTGTCGTAGGCGCGTTCGCCGGTGAGGATGATCGCGAACGGGGTGCCGTTGCTGTCGAGCTTGCCGTTGAGGGTGAGGGTCGCCATCCGCCATGCGGTGCCGTCCTTGTCGACGGTGGACATGTGCATGTTCCCGGTGACGGGCACGGTGGTGCCGTCGGACAGGGTGATGCTGTCGGCGGGGAACTTGTCGTCGGCGGTGAGGGTCATGCCGATTCTGGCGGTCCATGTGCCGTTCTCATAGGTGAACGGTGTTTTGGTGTCGCCCGCCGTGACCGTCTCCCCGGTCGGCTGGGATGCCTCCATCACATTGTCCAATCCGATTTCGGGGATGTTGAGGCGGTATTTGGTGATGGTGTCGCCAGTGCCGAAGTCCTTGTCGCTGGGTATGAAGGTTTCACCGTCGAGTTTGGTGATGGTTCCTTCGCCGCCCAGTCCGGGTTGGTTGATGCTGGGCGCGTACCCCCAGTAGACGGATTGCGGTGTCTGGCTGGTGGGGATGGGTTTCGTGCCCGCCCAATCCTTGCGGGAGATCAGCGTCGTGGACGCATTGGCGTTATGGACGGCCACATAGTCGGGTACGAGTCCCTCAATGGAGGTTTTCAGGCTGGCGTAGGCGGTGTTGATGTCCTGCGTGCCGCTGACCTCGGTGATGTCCCGCGTGTCGTCGAGGGCTTGGGTGATGCGTGGTTTGACGGTGGTCCAACTGTCGTTCGTCCACCGGTTGCCGGTGTTGTCCTGGTCGTACACGTATTGTACGGCGTCGCGCAGGTCGGAGAACTGCTGGTAGCCCACGGTGTTCGTGTTCGTGGCGATGGTCGGTGATGGTGATGGCGTGGAAGACGTGTCGTCGGCGAATGCAGCCGGTGTGATTGTTCCGGTTGCGAGCATGCCTGCGGCGAGCAGGGCGCCGAGTGTGGCGTTGCGCGCGTGGTTGGTTGTTGCCATTCGAAGGTTCCTCTCGATGGTGAATGGTTTTTGTGCCATTGGTTACACTATAGCATTAACAGGTTCGGACGGGCGATGCCGCCGCATGCCGGTGTGGGCGTGCGGCGGCATCGTGATGCGGGCATGTCGGCCGTCAGTCGAACTGCCGGTCGTCGGAGTACGGTTCGCCGTCCGCCGTGAACCGGTCCACCTTGCCGTCGGCCCAATGCACGGTGTACACGTCGGGGATGTCGCGTTTCGTCTTGCGCGCCTTGCCCTTGCGGACGCTGATCTGGTCCTCGGTGGGCATGATGCCGCCATGGCGGATCGTCATCGCATGGAACGCCGCACCCTGTTTGCTGCTGATGCTGACGCCGACCGCACGTCCGGTGTCGCCACTGAACACGGTGTCGTAGCCGCTGCCGGTGCGGAATGTGAACCGGTCCCCTTCGAGCAGTTCCGCCCGTCCGGGGGTGTCGCGGGTGGAGCCATGCAGTTTACGCCAGAACCGTTCCGCGTCGGTTGTGGTTGTCGGATGCCGGTACGGTTCCGCGTCCCTGCGCCGGCGTGCGGCGCGCTTGGAGTCCAGTTCGCGGCGTTTCTCGAAGTTCATGGTGCCGTCCGGGTTGGCGACCTTGCTGCGTGCTTGCACTTCGTCGACGCCATGGGAACTGTTCTCGATGGTGCCGCGCATGGTGATCTCGTGGTGGTTCGTCGGCGATACGTAGTTGCTGCGGAAATGCAGCGCGTTGCCGATGGGTTTGCCGTTGTCGGTGGTCTGCGTGCCGTGGGAGACGGTGAATTCCACATTGTCCATGCCGGGTTCCGCCTGCATGGCGCGCGCCATGCGGGTGATGTCCTTGGCGGGGATCTTCACCGCATGGCCGCCCGCCTTGGTGCCGGACTTGGTGTTCGGTGTCTTGATGAGGCGCATCTGGCCAGGGTTCTTCTCATCGGGCACCATGCTGGGGCGCACGCACATCTCGCCATTGCCGTTGATGTACACGTAGACGCCGGTGTTCTCCGCCTCGTGGCGACTCATGCCGCACTTGTCCTCGTAGAAGCGGCGCACGTCGGCCACTCGGTCGGCGAGGTCGCCCGGATCGATGGTGCACACCTGCGCTCCATCCGCTTCGAACGCCGCCTCGTTGGCTGCGGCCGCGCGCCGCGCGTTGAGCGTGTTGTACGTTTTGCCGTCGCTGCGTCCGGTCAACGCTGCCGCGCGGCCACCCCATGCGGTCTCGCCTTCGGCGAGGTTCTGCGGCTGCGGCTGGTAGGCGTTGCCGCGCGACAGGCTGTGGGGCACGTCGAAGCCGTCCGCGTTGTGGTCGGTGACGATGAACGCGCCATGTTCGCTGCCGGCGACGGACATGAGGTTGCCGTCGTCGTCGGACATCATGTGCACGCGCATGATCGCGGGGTCGTCGACTTTGGAGAACACTTTGCCGCGTGCGGCCATGTGGAGGATCGCGTTGCCGGGGTTGAGTGTGGCGGGGTTGTTGCCGTACTGGTTGCAGATGTATGAAAGCTGCTCGCCGTTGGGGCCGCCCCATTCGAGTGTCTGCCCGCTGCCGAGCATGAGGGATTTGGAAGCGAATTTTCCGTAGCGGTCCCGCGGATGGTCAGCGCTGTTCCATTTCACTTTCCGTGGGACTTTCAGAGGTTTTGCCATGTTGCTCGTCCTTTGCCTTGGGGGATGGTGTGTGACGTTTCCATTGTATCTTGTGCAGTAGTGGAAGCAATCGCGTGCGCGCTTTCCCGCCCAGATGTCTCAGGGCCGCGCCGGCCAGTGCGCACAGCCATACCAGCCAACCGGCGGCGAACAGCGCCACGCCCACGGTGAGCGTGGTGAACGCGATGAGGCTTTCCATCACGGTCTGCAATCCGTCGGCGGGTATGGCGAACGCCATGTACGCGAAGGCGAACAGGATGAACGGGATGGACAGGGCGGTGAGCGTACATGCGCGGCGTAGGTATTTGCGGTGGTTCATCGAAGGCCCGCCGTCTTGTGCCTGCCCCATGCGGCGATGGCGCTGTCCGCGACCGTTTCCGCGATTTGGAATCCCGGAGGGACCGGCAGTGTGTAGAGCGCGACATCATGTGTGCCGGTTCGTGCGCGCGTCGGGAGCCGGAAGAACGCGACGGCGCGGCAATGATTGGCGTCGATGCCCCTCCATGCCTTCATGCGCAGCCCCGCGTCCATGATCGCGTTGACGCTTTCCGCGCAGTTGTCCGGATCGGCGTCGGCGACGGCTGGCGGGTACCCGATGCCCGCAAGGATGATGTACGGATCTTTCACCGTCCACCATTGCCGTTGCCGATCCCATTGTTCGCAGGCGAGCCTTTTCAGGTCGTTCGCTGTCCGGGCGCGTTGGCCGAACGCGTCGCCGCGCCCCCAGGTGTCGCTTCTTCTTTGTCCGTTTGCCCGCGCTTTGAGGTCGCTGTCCGTATAGTTGCTGGACAGCCACATGCGGTGCGGGACAGTGAAGTTCGCCACCCATCCCCCGTATCCGTCCGGGCGTTGTTGCTTTTTTCGCCATTGAGCATCGAGCTGCATGCTGAGCGCGCCTTCCACCTGATAGGTGGGTGGGGAACTCGGCACGGGCAGGATGTAGATGGTGAGCGCATAGTGGTGCGCGGGCGCAGGGTCGGGTGAGCGGAAGTAGATGGTCGAACAGCGGTGCGTTGAATCATCGTCGGGCCATAGCCCCGCATCGGTCCCCGCGTCGATGATCGATTTGACTGTTTCCGCGGCCCGTGAGGGGAACGCCAACGCCGTCTCCTCGGGCGCGGCGACGCCGATCAGGGCGACGAACCGTTCCACCTTGTATGCGACCTTGTTGCGTTTGAGCCGTTTCCATTCGGCGCGGGCGTCGTCTCGCACCCATTTGCGGCGGCGGGCCCGCAACCGTTCGCTTTGCAGGGTGTCGGTGCCGCTGAACCATTCGACCGGGATATGCAGGGTGAGCGTGTACCCGTCATGTGGTGATGCGGCCATGCGGCAGTGTCCTTCCGACCCGTCTCTTGTTTTGTGTAGCTGACAACAGTATAGCCTATATAAGGCGTGAGCGGGGGAACGGAAAGCCGCCGGCACCCACATACGAGGTGCTGGCGGCTTTCCGTGAGACCGGTGATGCCAATCAGAATCCGATGCTCATGGCCTCCCTGAGCATCCAGTCGGTGAACTCGACAGGCTTCGTCTTGGTCGGATGGTCTTCGTCGAGGATCATCGCCGCGGCCGCATCGTAGCCTTCGCCGTAACCGGCGTCCTGCGCGTCGGCGACCATGACGCTCAACGTGTTCAATCCTTGGCGGATGCTTTTGCGGGCAAGTTCCGCGGCTGGTGAGTCCGATTCGATCACGTAGGGCTGCCAACGGGCCGCGTCGGTCTTCTCGAAGCACCAGAACTCCATGCCGGATGCGCGGCGCCGGTTGCGGCCGAATAATTGTGGGTCGAACTGGCTGACGCCCATGCGGTAGAACTCGGATTGGATATGATAGCCATGGTTGAGGCATGCCTTGGCGAACGGCACAGGGTCCACGCTCTGGCAGGTCTTGACGTCAACGAGATAGTCCACTCCCTGCGGAATCAGGTCGGCCTTGCCTTTCAGGCGCAACCCGCTGGTCCTGTCCGTCCATTCGAACGCCTGCTCACGTGCGCCCTCTTCGATCATGCGGATGAAATCGCGGCCCGGCGTGCCGGTCTCTTCGCCTTGCGTGATGCTCAAGTTGCTGGACGCCTCAAGGTTCTCTCGCATGCGCCGGCACATGTCCAATTCGTCGGCGGATACGACGATGTTGCCCTGTTCGAGCTGCTCGTCCCTCCACTGCTGGTTCTTCTTGCTGCGGAACGTCTCCCCCTCCGGTAGGGCGACCACAGTGCCGGTCCCCAGCAGGTAGGCGTGGAACGCGGTGCCGAAGCGCATGGCGTCCGTGGTTTCATGGTGCGGGTGCAGACGGTTCCACGCCCAATCGTAGGGGCTGTGCAAAAACTGTTTGAGTTGGCTTTGGTCGAGGCTCGGCAGCGCGAAGTATTCACTGTCGGGCATGTCCTCGTATGCGACGGCATCCGTGTGCGTCATGGTGTGCTCCTTCTTTTCGCGGCGTGTGGCTGGCCGTGTTTCCTGTGTATACCGTGGCGGGCTTTTCGTGCGCCCGCCATTGTCTTGGTTACTTGTCCTCCCCCTCATCGGTCGGCACGATGTCGTCCGGGTCGTACGCGTCGATGGTGCCGTTGTCGCGCACGGCGACCTTCGGATCATGCGCGTATTCGACCGGTTCGCCGTACTCGTCGAACTCGGGGTCCACGTGCACGACTTCCTGAATGTTGATGGGCGCGCCATCCGCCTTCATCTGTTCGAGGTTGACCTCATCCCAGGTTTTCTCCCACGCCTCATACTCGTCGGCCATGCCCGGGTACGCCTCCTTGCCGAACGCCGCGAACTTGCGCATCTGTTCGGCGGTGACCGGCTGGGACGGCATGAACTCCGGGGTGAGCCCCTCGGGGATCGGGACGGTGTAGTTCTTCATTTCCTCGTCGAGGTCGATGTCGGTGACGGCGACGACCGGCACTTTGCCGAAATCCTTTGCCATGGTGAGTTCCTTTCGTATCTGCACAGCCCGTTCGAGGAAGTCGACGGCCTGCTGGTGCGAAGCGTATGGCATGGAGTCCGGGTTCTTCTCCCAACGCCGCCATGTGTCGATCGACACGTCCAAAAGCTCCGCGCACTCCTTCTGTGAGCGTCGCGCTTGTTTGCGTAGCTCTTTGAGGGATAGTCTTGGCGCTTCCATCGGTGTTCCTCCGCTTCGTTGCTGACTTGTTGACAGCTTCCAGTATACGCATCATGCAAATCTGCGTTATAAGAGCGTGTTGATGATTATGTAAACCATTGGAAAATATGGCGACACGCCGAAAATCATGAATCATGCAGATTAGCGTATATTGGAATCTGCCACACACAAACAAGGACGAGTATGAAAGGAACAATCGTCATGTCCAAGAACACCCAAGTCGAAACAGGTGTAGCCATCCTCGAACACGGTTTCGCACTGTTGGAGCCACGCGCATGGGCGACCAAGAAAAAAGAGGGCGAGGAAGCCGCGAAAGCGGATGCGCCGAAGTTCTCGGCAGGCGTCGATTTCGACAAGAAGACGCAGGCCGACCAGATCAAGAAACTGCTCGCAGCGCAGGAAGCCGCCGTTGAAGTCCTCCGTGAGAAGGGCGAGTGGGACGACGACCTTCCGGGCAAATTCCCGCTGTACGACGCCGACATGAAGAAGGTGCAGGCCAGCGCGACCGACAAACGCAAGGTCATACTGTCCGAGAAGAAGCCGCAGCTTGCAGGGCGCTACGTATTGTCCACGAAGTCGAAAGAGGACAAGCGGCCGGACGTGCGCTACCTCGCACTCAAGCGTGGCGCCAACGGGGCGATGATCCCAGTAGCTATGCCGATGCCGCTGCTTGAGCCGGGCATGACCGACGAACAAGTCAACGAGGTCAAGGCAATCTGGAACAAGCATGTGTATCCGGGGCAGAACGTGAACCTTGGTGTCACGTTCCGCGCATGGACGATGCCGGATTCGCAGGGCGTGCAGGCGCGGCTTGATTCCGTGACCATCGTCGGCGGCGGCAAGCGTCTCGACACGGTACCGTTCGAATCGCACTTCGGTGAGGAAAAGCTGGACGAGATGATGGAATGGCTCAATGCCAACACAAACTTCCAGCTGCCCACCGTCGAGGATGGGGGCGCCGATGCCACGGTGGACGTGCAGACCGGGGAAGTGAGCGGCCCGGACGACACGGTTGCACCTGTCGAGTTCGGCGTGCAGCTTGGCGAACCGTCCAAGAAGACACGCCGCCGTAAGGCTGAGCCGAAGCAGGGCGACGAGTTCTCTGACGGTTTTGGCGACGACATGCCGCTCTGACGGTTTCGCCGCCATCATGTAGGGCGGGGCAAGGAAGAGCTAGGTTTCTTTCTTGCCCCGCCCTTTTCACATGTCGCTGGCGTCACTGCCTCCGCCCGTGTCGGGTACGAACGTGGAACCGCCGCCACTGGGCTGTTGGGGTACCTGTGGTTGTGGTTGTGGTTGTGGTTGGGGTGCCTCCGGCGTGTACTGCGGCGTGTATTGAGGCTGCGGTGGCGTGTACTGCTGTTGCTGCTGAGCCTGTTGCTCGGCCTGCCGTTGCGCCTCTTCTTCGGCTTTCTTGCGTTCCTGTTCCTCCTTGGCCGCTTTCGCTTTTCTGGCGGCGTCCTCCTTGGCTTTCCTGTTCTTGGCGATGAGCGATTCGAGATCGTCGCATTGCTTGCCGATACCGGTTTGGTTGTCGGCGGTGATGTCGGCATTACGGAGTGTGTTGGCGAGTTTGAGCATCTTGTCCCGCCACTCCCCCGCTGGCGAATCTTTCAGCCCGTCGGCTGTTTTGACAAGCGTGTCCCGTCGTGTCTTAAGTTTGCCCACGTGGGTGGTGACAAGTTGGTCATATGCGTGCTGAACGCGGCTGGTAGCGGTTTTCAGTTTCTCGGTCATGGTGGTCACGGTCTCGATGTCGCGGCTGGACGGTTCGGCGTTGGCTTGTGTTTCGAGTTGTTCCACCTCTTGTTGGAGTGTCTTGTCGTCCTTGTAGGCGCTTTCCTTGATTGTGGCGATCAGTGTGCGTGCGGCGGTTTGCGTGGCCTTGTAGGCGTTGGCCGCTTCGAACTCGTGTTGTTTGCGGGATTGTTCGGCTTGCTGCGCTATCTGGGCACGCTGGTGTGATTGCCACATGCTGTATCCGGCGTAGCCTCCGCCTGCGAGCAATGTGAGGATGAGCACGGTGATGATGGTGATGATGATGGGTTTGCGGTTGCTGTCGTTGGTGTTGTCGTCCTTGTCGGCATAATCGCTCATGTCCATTGGCGACGTGTGTGCGTCATCCGGTTCCGTAGGCATGCTCGTAGCCGTTTGAGCGCTGTACCCTGCCATTAGCCAAGGGTCGTTAGCCGTACTGTCGTCCTGCCACGTGTCGAGCACTTCTGTTGTCTGCATATCCGGCTCGTGGCTGTCGGATTGGGGTGTACTCCCCCAGATCGGATCGGATACCGGTTGTTCTTCGAGCGTTGTGTCGGCGTCTCTGCGTGCGGTCTTGGCTGGCTCGGATGCGGTATCACCCCAGATTGTGGTGGCACTGCTCGCATGGGGGTCATTCGCCGGTTTGCCGCCGTTGTCGGGTGTTTGTCCCCATGGGTCGAGTTGTGTGCTGAATTCGGCAAAACCCACCCAAGGATCGGTGGCGGGAGCGGAGGGGTGCGGCGCAGCTGGCTCCGGTTGTGTCGAAGGCAGGGTTCCGGGCGTGCGCTCCGATGCATCTTCGTACGGTGGATTGTTTGCATCTTGACGCCATGGTGTATCCGTATCGTCATGCGAAAGCATGTCCGCGTTTTGATTCGTCCGCATACTGCTATCGTCATGATGAAATGTATTCGCATGATTGCGTTGTCGTGTTTCGGTGTCGTCGCGTGCTGGTGTTGATCCATCATCGTGTGTTGACGCATTGTCGTCGATCTGCCATGGGTTGCCAATGGGGGATTCCACTGCGTGATTGTCGGAGGACTGGCCATATACGTGGTGTTCTGAGGTGTTGGAAGGCGGCAACGGCATGTCGTCTGTGATGTCCCATGGGTTGCCCTGCATGTCCGCATAGCCATCGTTTCGCGTCATTGCGTCATCGTGATTCTGTGATTCCGCATGTTGACGCGATGGCACATCAACAGTTTCATGTTGCAGTGTCTTCGTGCTTTCGTATATCGCTTCATTTATATCAGCGCGTTGCTGTTCGTCGGCATGATGATGTGAAGATATGGAAGCGTCGTCATGCGATTCGGCGTGCAGCAACGCCATGATGCCGGCGTCCTGCCGTATGGGCGACGACTGGCTGGCCGAAGGATCCTTCTCCGGTGGTTTGACCGGTTCCGGTTCCGTGTCCAACATGTCGTCGACGGGGGCGGTTCCAGGATCCGCCACATCGTTGTCGCCGATCAGCCAACTGTTGTCAGCCATCGCCCATCACCTTCCTTTTCCGTTGTCTCACATGCCTTTTTCAGCGGACAGTTGCGCGGTGAGTTTCGCCTGTTCGATCGCGCTCATGTGTGCGGCACGTGCAGCGCCGCGCAGGGGTGCGTCACGTTCGGCGACGTCCCTGCCGTCTTCCCCGAATCCGCCTTCCTGCTCCAACCGGGATACTGGTTCGTCGTCATCCGCGTACATGCTGCCGTCGTCGGGTTTTTCGGCCGCGGCCGGTACTGTGCGCACAATGCTTCCCCAATCCCAATGGCCCGCTTGCCCATTGCCTTGTGGCGGGCGGCGTTGCATGAGGTGTTGGCGTAGGATGTCGGAGAACTCCAATCCGTGTGCCTTGTCATCCACGTAGAAGGATTTGTATACACATGCTTCCTTGCCGCCGAGTTCGCATACGCCGGTGCCAACGCTGACGCCTGAGCTGATGAGGTATTCTCCCACCTTTGGAGCTGATTTTGCGTCGTTGAGTACGTTGTCGCGCACACTGTCGGAGACTTTCGCGCCGACAATAATCCTGCTACTGAGATTGGTACGCACGCTGGGATCCAGGCCGTTTGGCGCGGTGGCGGACTGGCTGGCGTACAGGAAGCAGATGCCAGCGAAGCGAGCTTTCTGGCTGATGAGGCGCAACAGCATGTAGTTGGTCGCGTTGATGCCTTTCTCGTATTCCATCTTGATACGGGTGGGGTTATCCTTCGACAGTCCCGGAGGCACGGTGAGCGGTGACGCCCATTGTGCGATCTCGTCACATACGAGCAGCAGGACGGGGTTCTCCCGGCGGACATCCTCGGGCAGGCCGTAGTAGTTCATCTTGCCGTACTGTTTGATGAGGTTCGCACGGTGTGCGCAGATGTCGAGTACATGCTGCAAGGTCGCGGCGATGCTTTCCTTGCTGTCGCATCCCCACCCGTGGTCGATCACCCAGTCGCGGCACCAGATGAAGTCGGCGGACTTGTCGGCGTCGTCACAGACGGCGATGTCACAACCGGCGGACAGTGCGGAATAGACGAGGTTGTTGATGACGACGGATTTGCCGCCGTTGGATGCGCCCGCGACAAGCACGCCGGGTGCGTCCTGCCAATTGTTGGCGAGCAGGTCGCCGGTCTCACGGCCGCGGTCGGGAAGCCGCATGGCGAAATACCCGTGGTGGAGGTCCGCGCTGTCCCACATCTGCTGCGGCGGGTTGATGACCTTGGGGAAGGTGGGAAGCATGCCCGGGTAGACGGTGATGACGCCGTTGTCCGCGTCGCCTTTGAAGAACCAGCCGGGTGCGCCGACCGATTCGACGGTTTCCTGCAATTTACGGTCGTGGGTACTTGGACGGTAGGTGAGGGTGGTGCTGCGGATGCGGATCTTCCAACCGCCTTCCGCGGTGGGGGTGATGCGGATCTGCCATGGGTATCTGGCGATGCCCAGCGCGTCGGCGAACTGTTGACGCACGCTGATGGTGCGTTCGTCCATGAGTTGCAGCATGACAGCGCATTTGACGCTGGTGCGTGGGATGAAGTCGATGACCTTCCATGTCTTGCCGGCCTCGTGGATGATGGCGGGGTCGATGCTGGACGCGTAGTTCAGTTCGATGCGGTCCACGGTCTGCTTCTGCCGTGCTTCGCCGATACTGTCGGCGACGTCGATCTCTTCGGCGCGGGCTTCGCCTTGGGCGACGAGCTTTTGCAGGGTCTTGTCGTCGGTGGGCATCGCCATGGGTGCGATGACCGCGTATTGGCCGTCATCGCTGATGCTGTCGATGAGGTAGCCGCCGTACGTGTCGGGGTCTTTGGCGGCTTTTTCCTGGATGGCGCGGGTCAGGCGCATCATGTCGTCCGGGTTGTCGGGGTTAATGCCGTCAGGGAACAGGCGGGTGAGTTTGATGCGGCGCAATGGTCGTGTTTCTGCCATGTTCGGATCCTTCCTGTCGTTGGGTGGTGGATGGGTTGGGGTTAGAAGTCGTCGTCCTCGACGATGTTGTCGGAGGCTTCGTCCGGCGTGGCGGGAAGGTCGGTGGACAGGAGCTCCTGCACGTCCTGCGCGTCGAGCTGGGTGAATTGTTCGGCCGCCTTCGGCATGTATTTCGCATAGTCGATGGGTGGTGGCGCCTGCACGTCGGCGACGAGCTGGGTGAGGTCTTCCTGTCCGCCGCTCCACCATGTCTGGATGGCGGTGATGGTGTTCTGCATGCTTTCGTACATGCCGCGTCCCACGGGGATCGCGCCATCGCTGTCCTTGAGGGTGGATTGCATGCGGTTCGCTTCGGACACGTTGCCCATGCTGAATACGCCCATGGGGGAGTCCGCGCCGAGTAGGAGCCGTCCGAGGGAGCGGAAGAACGCGTTGCCGTCGTAGCGTTTCATGTCGTCCATCGTCAGGCGCTGCGCGCCGAACACGACGCGGATTCCGGCGGAACGGCCTTGCACGATGATCTTGCTCAACGCGCTCATGGTGCGGGCGATGCTGGCGTTGCGGGCGCTGATCTCCGCGTTGTCGTTGGTGATTTGGATGTCCCGTCCGGGGTTCTGGATGGTTTTGCCGGTTTCCTGGAGGTAGCTGTTGAACTCGTCGAACATGATGGTCAGGGGGCGTAGGTGTTCGCGCTCGTCCTCGGGCACGTCGGCAGGGTCGAGGTCCTTGATGTTGCCGACGCCGTAGCGTGAGTAGAGACGGACACGTTCGGCCATTTCCTCGCGCACCCATGTGATGACGGCCTCGGTTTCGCGCAGCTCGTACAGGCCGACGAACGCCAGAGCTTTCGGTTTGGCCCATTGGATGAAGTCGTTCGCGCCCTTGGATGGGTCGATGATGATGACGCCGTCGCCTTTGAGCAGGGCTTCGGCGATGATGATCTGGCAGGTGGAGGATTTGCCGGAGCCGGTCTTGCCGCAGACGAGCAGGTGGGGGGTGGTGCGCGTATCCCAGTAGACGGGGTTGGTCAGGTCGTCGACGCCGATGGGGAACATCTGGGGTTTGCAGGACAATGCCAGATCCCAGTTCGCGTCCGCTTTGGTGGGGAACGGTGAACTGGAGGCGAGCACCATGTAGTAGGTGGACCCGTATGCGTTTGTGATGCGGCCATACGGGTATGCGGCGGCGGTGAGGAATTTGCCGATGTTCGCCTTCGGCCGGTCAATGCTGACACCGCCGGGCACGGTGAACTCGACGCCGAGCACGTCTGGGTTGTTCGGCAATGCGCCAATCTTCGTGACGGCCGGGGTTTGTCCGGTGTCGTCGGTCACGCCCGCCATGCCCCACGCGTCGGACAGGGCGAGGGGGATGAGGCGCTGCTGTGTGCTGCGGCGTTTGAACACGGACGCGTCCTTGGGGGCGGTGAGACGGCGGCGCATCGCCCAGATCACGGTCTCGTCGGCGCTGACCCACTCCCAGTACATGACGTTGACACCCATGGCGGCTTTGATGTTGGGGGCTTTGCGGCGCATGTCGCGGGCGGTGACGCCGTTGCCGAGCTTGAGTTGGATGCGCCACACCGGTTCGCTTTTGCCTTCTTGGGACACGGATTCGATGTCCACGTGCCCCTTGGCGGGGATTTCGCGCAGCAGTGCGGCGTAGGCGAGGGCTTTCGCGTACAGGCGGATGTGGGATTGGCTGCCGTTGAGTTTGTCGAGCCGGGTGGGTGCGGTGTTGGATGCGATGACTCGTTGCATGCGTTGCAAGCCGTTGCTGGCCACACCGTCGTCGCATACGCCGATGAACGCGGCCGCCGTGTTGAAGGGGGACAGGTCGTGTTTGGCGTAGTCGTCGAGGGTGAATGGCGGGTTGTACAGGAACGGCAGCGTGGTGAGCGTGTAGCCGTCGCAGTCGCGTTCACGTTCCTCATCGAACAGTGGGTCCGGTGGTTGGGTCTTGTCCCCGGTGACGGACAGCCATGTGTCCTGCTCGTCCTTCCACCGCCGGCAGGTGGCGATGTAATCACCGAAGTGTTCGGCGCGGGTGACGCGGTTGGCGGGGCGGATGGGTTGCCCGGATGGGTCCTTCATCTTGTTGCCCTTGTCGGATAGGGGTGTGGACGGGTCGGCGGCCAAGTGGAAGCCGTCGTACAGGTCACGGAACACGGGCAGGCCCATGAGTGTGCCGGGGTCGGGATCATTGGCGAGCCAGTCGCGGCCGATCTGCGTCATGTCCGCGCCGGTGGGGCAGCAGGTGAACGTGAGCAGCCATGCGGCCGCGTCATCGTTGTCGCTGACATCCTTGGCGGTGACGATGGGCGGTGTCTTGCGGAACAGGTCACCCAGCTGCGCGTAGGCGAGGTCAGCGACGATGCCGGCGGTCTTGGCTCCGGCTTTGCGTGTGGTGATGTCCGGGATGGCGCTTTCGTCCTTGGCGAGGACGAGACGCACGATGTCGGGCGCGAACGTGTCGGCGCCTTTCTTGCGTGCTTTCGCGCCGAGCAGCTGCACGTAATGCATGCCTTCACTGAACGCGTGTGTTCGGATGGCGTCCTTGCCGCCTTTGAGCACGGCTTGGTAGCCCATGGGCACGCGGATGCGCAGCACGGTGAGCGGATCGTCCTTGTCGCCGTAGGTGTCCACGCTGGTGATGTACGCGTTCTTCCAGTTCTTCGCCATGAGACCGTCGTCATCACCCACCCATGTGTCGATCAGGGATTGCCATCGCACTTGTTCGCGCCAACCGGACAGTTGGCGTTTGCCGTCCATGAGACGGATGGACAGCAGGAACACAATCGGCGTGAGTGCTGTCAGTCCCGCCGGCGCCATGTCGAGGTAGGTGAGTATTCCGTAGGCGAGCAGCGTGACGCCGGTGAGGGTGGCGCACACGATGCGTTCAGTAGTGGGGGCGTTTTTCCAGAACGCGGTGATGCTGACGCCGGTGCAGGGGTGGCGCCGGTCTGCGCGACGGTCGATGTGGTGTTGGATGCCTTGGCCGAACCACCATGCGCAGGCGATATTGGATGCCCACACCCACCATGTGGCGCTGTTGAGGCTGGTGATGGCGCCGAGCATGGGCCATAGCCAGTATGAGGTGCGCCAGACGCGCGTCCAGTCCTTGTTGGGGGCGAGGCCGGCGAGGATGTCCTTCCACCGTTGGTAGGCGCGCAGCCGGTGTGGATCGGGGTCGTCGCTTTTGCGGGCGGGTGTGGGGTAGTGGGCCGTCAGTCCGGCGATGAATGCGGCGAGGAGCAGCATGGGCATGGCCGGCAACCGGAACCACCATAGGGGCAGCCCGAGCATGGCAGTGAGTGTGAACCAGAGGCCGGCCGCTATGGGCTTTGGGTCTTTGGCTGGTCGTCGTGGGCGACGGTTGTAGGGCATGGTGGTGTCCGTTCGTCTTTTGGTTGTGTGGCTGATTACAGTATAGTCCATTCAACTGTGGTGTCGAGGATTCCCTCGCCTCTTAGCGTGAGCGTAGGCGGGGGATGAATCGGCGCGCGACATATGGTAGAATCATTATCAGTCGTACATGATTGAAAGCGAGGTGATAGTAGTGAAACTGGAGTCGAATCATCATTCGGTGTTCCTCATGCATTATCATCTCGTGCTCGTCACGAAATACCGGAGCAAAGTGTTCGACGACACGATTTCCGCGCGCGCACGCGAGATCTTCGAGTACATAGCGCCCAAATACGGGATAACCGTCGAGGAATGGAACCATGACCTCGACCACGTTCATGTCCTGTTCCGCGCGCAACCGAAAACCGAGTTGTCGAAGTTCATCAACGCGTACAAAAGCGCCAGCTCGCGCCTGCTCAAACAGGAGTATCCGCAAATACGCGAGAAACTGTGGCGTGAATACTTCTGGAGTCGCAGCTTCTGCCTGCTCACCACGGGAGGTGCGCCCATCGAAGTGATACGCCGCTACATCGAAAACCAAGGCAAGGAGCGCGGCGTATGAACGTCATACAGCACACCGCCGTCAGGTTCCGCGCATACCCCACCCGGGAACAGGCGGCCATGATCGAACGCACCATCGGCTGCGCCCGGTTCGTGTACAACCTCATGCTCGAAACCCGCATCGCGCACTATCAGACCACGTGGGAATCATGCAATCCCACGCCCGCCATGTACAAGGATGCATACCCGTTTCTGCGCGATGTGGACAGCATGGCGTTGTGCAACGCGCAGCTCGCCTTGCAGAAGGCATACCGGAACTTCTTCGACCATAAGCGCGCGGGATTCCCGAAATACAAGTCGAAGCATCACGCGAAAGCCGCGTACACCACCAACTCGATCAACAACAGCATCCGCCTGTCCGACAACGCAAGGAGGTTACGACTACCGAAACTGGGATGGGTCACCGTCCGTCAAGACAAACACATTCCCGCTGACTGGAAACTCAAATCAGCGACCGTGGAACACACCCGATCCGACAAGTACATCGTGACGGTGCTGTTCGAGCATGAGAGCCAAATGCCCGACCCGACACCGCCCACGCGCATCATCGGACTGGACTATGCGTCCCACGGCCTGTATGTGTCCAGCGAAGGCGAACACGCCCAATACCCTGGATACTACCGCGACATGGAACCACGTTTGGCGCGCGAGCAACGTCGCCTGTCGCACATGGTAAAAGGCTCGGCCAATTGGAGGAAACAACATGTACGAGTCGCCCGTCTGTTTGAGAAGACAGCGAATCGTCGCCGGGACTTCCAACACAAGACCGCGAACAAACTTGTCGCAAACTGTGACGCCATCGCCGTGGAAACCTTGAACCTGCAAGGCATGACACGCAAACCGAAACCAAAAACCGACCCGCACGACCCAAACAGGTATCTGCCGAATGGGCGCACAGCGAAGAGTGGACTGGCGAAAAGTACACTCGACAACGGATACGGCATGTTCTGCGACCTGTTGCGCTACAAGCTCGACCATGCCGGCAAACGACTCATCCGAGTGGACGCATGGTATCCATCCAGCCAACTATGCCATGCGTGCGGATACCGCAACCGTGAAGTAAAAGACCTGACCATACGTGAATGGGTGTGCCCGCAGTGCGGTACTCTCCACGATCGGGACGTGAACGCCGCGCTGAACATACGAAACGAAGCCGAGCGCATGCTCAGCGAACGACACGACCCATAACCGAACACATCGCGAACCGTAGGGCATACGGGGATAGCCTGTTGATACTGAATCCATCAGGGTTCTTGAGCAGGAAGCCCCCGCTTCTATAAGCGGGGAGAGCATGTCACTATGCGACATATATGGGGATTTGACCAATATTTGGGGTGTGACAGGGTGTAACGGGTTGTAACAGAATTTTGTTACAGGGTTAGCCTTACTCCCGATTGGGATTCGAGGGGGTTGTGACAGTGAAACGGAAATCCTATAAACAACCCCCATCATCTTCCCCTCGCGCGTACGCGCGCACGTGAAAGGGCAAATTTCCCTCTCACGTATAGAAATACTGTTACTCTGTTACACCCCCCAATAAGAGGGGGAGGGAGAGTATATAATATAAGGGTTTTGACGAGGTGAAGGGGTGTAACAGAACCACTGTCACATACTGTCACTTTTGTTACCGAAAACCGCTGTTTGTAACAGAAGTAACAGAATGTAACAAAAATTAGTTACAGGGCAAGCCCTACTCCCATCAAGGTTTGCAGCGATTTGTAACAAAGTGACAGAAATTTGCGGATTCTTGGAACCGAGAAAATCGCCCCTCTCGTCCAGACCGCCGGCACCAAAAGACGAGCCGACGTTGAGCCGCCCCGGCCGACTGCTTTGCATCCGGATCGGTTCCGTGCACAGCGAAACCATATGCACCGAAGCCGCGGCCGAAAATGCGCACAAGAATGCTTTAACTACTGCGTAAACTACAATTGCCGTATGAATCCAAAGACCAAGACAGCGCTCATCGTATGCTCCATCCTCAGCGTCCTGCTGATGATGTTCGGCCCCCTGTTGATCGGGGGCGCGGTTGTGGGCAGCATCGCCGGAGGACTGTCATCCATCGAGAACAGCGGGACCACCAAGACGGACCGCACGGATACGTGTGAGCCCGCCGACACCGTTGCCACGGCCTCCATGGGCAAACTGGAGGGCGACACCACGGCCGCCAAGCTCGCCGACGCGTTCGCCAAGGCCGGGTTCTCCAAGGAAGCCACCGCGGGCATGATGGGCAACGTGCAATGGGAGTCGGGGTTCCGTGCCGACGCCATCAACGAGATCGGCGCTACGGGGATCATGCAATGGTATCCAGGCAGCAAGGTCACGGACTGGTTCAACACGCAGGACGACCTCAAAGGCCGGCCTGCCACTGACGAGGAAGGGCAGATCCGCATGGCCGTGTGGGTCGGCAAAGACAAAGGGTCATGGAACAACGTGTTTCTGTCCAAAGCCATAGGGGAGGGCATGCGTGCCATCGACAACGACCTCTACCAGTCATGGTTGCGGGCCTCCAGTCCGGAGGACGCGGCGTTGGCATGGCATTGGGGGTTCGAACGGGCCGGTGATGCGACCGGGCCACGGCGGCAGTCCGCCGCACGCGATTTCTATGACAGGGGGTTGGCGGGGCTCACGTTCACCGGCAAACCCGACACCAGCGGCGCATTAGCCCAGACAGGCATGGTTCGATGCGATACGGGCAATGCGAGTTCCGCCGGAAACGTTCAGGCCGGCAAAGTGGGCGGCGCCCCGGAAGGCGTGCATGATTACAGTTGGATGTGCTCCACGACGGGCGTGTGCCATGACGGCGACGGATTCTCAGGAGACCGGATCAAATACCCGCATAACGTGGGCCGCTACCAGTGCGTCTGGTATGCGTGGAACCGGCTTGGCATGATCCATGGTCTGGACGGGTGGGATTGGGTGTTGGGCAACGGTGGTGACATCGCCCGCAACCTGTCCGGCAAGCCCGGTTGGACGGTGGACGCCACACCCCATGCGGGCGACGGGATCAGCCAGGTCGGTGGCGCGTTGGGTGGCGCCCCCCCCTATGGGCATGTCGCCGTGGTCGAGGAGGTGCAGACGGGTGCGGACGGGTGGCGTATCCGCATCAGCGAAGGCAATTACGGCACCGGCGGCAACGGCGCATGGACGGGCTACAACAGCCGGTGGTTGACACAGCAACAGTTCCAAGGCGCCGGCAACGTGTTCTTCCGATTCAACGGCTGGAAGAAATAGCCGGTCAGTGGGGGCGCCCGTCGGGTGACTCGGTGAACCCCTGCTGCTGGCCTCCACAGGACGCCAGACACACGCCCATCTTTTCAGCGTCCCACAGGGTCCAATCCACGTTGTCCATACTGCCCATGTCCTTGACGCCCCGCAGCCAACGCCCCGCCGCCAGATGCGTGAGGTTCATACGTGGCTGCCCTTTGACGGGGATGACCTGACGGTCCCCGCCGCCAATTTGGGCCGGCATGGCTTCGCTCCACTGTTGCAGATAAGGGTCGATCCACCACAGGTCCGGTTCGTCATGGTGAACGGATTCCACCTTCCCCTCATCGTTGAACGTCAGGGTGTCCTTGACGGGGTAGGTGCGCCACGCAGGGGTGAGCGCATACCAGTCGCCATCATTGTAGGAGTCCCCGTCCTGTAGCAGGACGGCACGCACGTCACCCACCACGGACACTGATCCGTCTTCGAGATATTGGACGGTTGGTTCTTCAACCCAACGGCTGCCATACGCCCATGCCTCATTCGCCCACCATTGGCCCATGGTTGGCGAGACCATGCAATCACCGTTCATACCCAGCTCGCAGGGCACGCTGCGCGCGTCCGGACCCCACGTGTCCTCGATGTCAAGGGCGGTCAGTTCACGTATCGGATTGCCCGTGAGCCGTGGCGCGCGTAGCATGGCAAGGGCATCGCCGGCGGTCTTGTAGGCATAGGAGGACGCCGGGAGGTTTGCGTCAACGCCCCAGTCACGCATGGCGTGCTCCACCTTGAGTGCCATGTCGATGCGCGCCTGACGTTCCGCTTGGGGATGCGGGCTGTTGGAAGGCGCCGTTTGCGAAGAAGCTGAGGTCGGTGGCGGCATGGGTATGGCGCGGGGTTTGGCGAGCTCATGCTGGCGCCATAGGCACCATCCGACTACAGCGGCGATGATGAGCGTGGCGACGAGGATGATGCCTATGGTCTTTTTCTTCATGGACGCTATTCTACTTAGTTTTCATTTGCCGGCTCGAACGGGATGTCAGTGAACGCGTTGTAGGTGAGGGCGAGGAGTTTCGCGGATCGTTCCCCCTGTGCAAGCAGCTCGTCACTGGGTTCGTGGATGCCCCATGTTTCGAACAGGGCTTGCAGGTAGCGTTGCTCGTCGGGGTCGTCGCCGGCGAAGCGGATGAGGCGGGCGATGTTCACGTCCGCGATGGGGTGCATGACGCTTTCCGCCCATTCGAAGCATGTCTGCCACGCCTCATTCTCGGCCTGGGGGTCGCCGATGGTGAGATCCTCGGTGCTGATGCCGTACGTGTACAGGTCGCCGTCTCCGGGTTCGTGGATGATGCCCATGGCGGTGTACATGGCGATGAGGGTGAGCGCGTATTGGTCGATGCTGCATTCGTCAGGATTGTACGGGTGGTGTGCGGGCACGTGCAATAAGGGGTATTGGATGGTGTCATCACTGAACGACTCGTCGCCTTTGGGTAGGAAGAACGGCAATGCCAGTGCTGGGCTGAACAGGATGCGTTGTTCGGGGTGGTTGTCGGGTGTGGTGAACAGGTGTTGCGCCGCCATGTTGAGGCGTTGCACATACCGGCTGGGCCGTTCGACCAGCAGCGGGTGGTGGGTCGCGAATCCAGCGAAGTTCAGGAGCTCACCCGTGTTCGGTCTGTTGGCGTCAGCGGGTTGTTCGGTAGTGGGGTGGGAGGGCGCTTCGATGGGTGCCGGTGTGACGGGTGTGGTGTGCTCGCCGGCACCTTGGGCGGGTTCCGGTGCACGCCGGGTGCGGAAGGTATCGTCGTAAGCCATGATGGTTTCCTTTCTGTCGGTTGTCGGTTAGGCGGCTTGGTGTTGTTCTCGTGCGAGCACGTCGAGGCGGCTGGTGGAGATCTGGGCGAGCAGGTCGGGGTTGATGCGGATTTCGACCGGCACCGGCATGTTCGACCCGTCCTTGAAGTAGGCGATGGAGCCGCGCAGTACACGTCCGGGGTGTTGCGGGTCCTTCAATCGTTGCAGGCTGTCCCAGTTCGGTTCGCCACCGTCTTTTTCCGGGTCGAGGGCCATGCGGCGTGCGATGTGCCCGTCGGTGTCCTCGATGCTGAATAGGCGTAGCGCGGCCTTGGCTTGGGAGACAGTGCCGTTGGTTTCGGCAGGGTCGTCGTTGGCGAGGATCAGGCCGCGGCTGATGGACCCTTCCAATCCGGCGTCGATGAATTCCTGCACCTTCTGGCTGGCGAGCACCGGCAGGAAGCGTTGGCTTCGCGCCAATCGCGCCCATTGTTGCACGGTTTCGCCGGATCCTTTGCCCAACGCGACCCACGCCTCATCCAATGCGACGACACCATCTCTGCCTCGCACGGCCACGCCGGCGCCCATGACGGTCATGCGCAGCACCCATCGTTGGATACGGCCGGTGACGGTGTTTTCCGAACCCTCGGCGGGTACTAGGGATCGTGCGCCGGCACGGATCAGTGTCAGGTTGCGGCTGACGCTCAGGCTTGGCGCATTGTTGTCGGTGCCGCAGATGATGCGCAGGAACTGGTTCGAGGCGATCAGTTTCATCACATGCTCGTACACGTCGTGTGTGTTCGCCGGCAGGTTCGTGGGCTGCCCCGCTTGTCGTGCCGCCATGAACGCGTCATTGGCGAGTTTGAGGGCGACTCCGCTGACATGCGCGCCAGCCTTGAGACCATAGTCGAGCATGACGGTCAATGATATTTCCAGATCAGGGTTGGAGACGCCGGGGGAGAAGATGTCCGCGAACATGATGGCCGCCATCTCCTTGGCTTCCTCCTTGTTCGGGATCACGTTCAACGGGTCGAACTGGCCATTGGAGATGTCCGAATCCATGGAATACACGGTGCCGCCGGCCTGCAACACGGTGTCGGAGAAGTCGGAGTCTTCCTTCGGGTCGATGAAGATGCACGGGGTGGCGCCCTGCCCGGAATCATAGATGCACCATTGGCGCATCAGGTTGATCAACGCCATGGTCTTTCCGGAACCGGACTTGCCGACGATGGCGAGGAACGGCACGGTATCCTGATCGGACGCGAACGTCGTGGACAGGTACACGGGTTGGCTGTTCGCCTCTGTGAACCCAAGGCATGCGCCCTTGCCGTCACCGGCCTTCGCCATCGAATTGACGCCGGAGCCGGCGACGATGGTGCCGCTCCACTCCATGTTGAACGGTGTCATGCGCACCGGCGAGCAGGCCTGCATGCTTTTGAAGCCGAGATACTGTTCGCTGCTGGTGTTCATGTTCACGAACGTCATATTGGGAATGACGCCCAACGCGTCGATGGCTTGCTGGGCGTTGCCTGCCACCAGTGCGGCCACGGACAGGTCGATGAGGGTCGGAGGCATGTTGTCGTGCCGGTAGATGGAACGCTTGTATTCCAGTTTCTCCATCATGTCTTCCATGTCACCGGACGCTTCGCGGCCTTTCGCGTAGCGTTCCTTGATGGCGTCGTTGATGGCGCTCGTGTGGCGTCTGATCTGGGCGGCGGTGACGACACCCGGTTCGACGGTGCCTCGTATGCTGACGCCGACGGCGCCGGCGCCGCCCGCTTCGGGTACTTCCAATAGTTTCGCCAACCACAGGTTCGAGGGGTCGCTGATGCTGTTCTGGTTGAAGCTGGTGGATTGCGCGAAGCACAATGTGGCCGGGTATTCGCCGCGGATGTTCCAATCCTTGCAGGGTTTGCCGTCATCGTAGGCGTGCTGGGCGGTGACGCACGAATGCATGTCGGGGAACATGTGCAGATGGTCGTTGTCCGGCATCACCCCCAATGCGCCGGAACCGTTGGACACCCACCATGAGCGCAGGATCTCCAAGTACCGGCTGCGTTCCTGATCATCCATCATGCTGAACGGTTTGAGACCGGCGTTGAGCATGATCCGCTGGATGACGTGCATGTCGTCCTCGAACTCCTCGAAGCGTGGGAAACCGTTGGCGATGTTGAAGCTGACGTTGTCGAGTTCCGTGAAAAAACGAATGAGGGCACGCCGCCACCATGGGAGGTTCCTCATTTCACTCATCGGATTCTTGGCGCCGGCATGCAACCGCACCCCGATGACAGCGAACTGACGTTGCACGCGCACATCCGTATAGGCGCCGTTCTGCCATCGGGCGAGCATGCTGCCACGTTGGTTCGCTGACTGAAACCGTTGCGGCACCGCGCCGGTCAACAGGTGGAACTGGCGGTATTGCCCCCGTAGGAGCGAACGGTACTTGAGGCCCGCAGCGCTCACTTGGGACGCCAGCCCATCGAAGAATGACATGAGCTGTGTGGCGGCGTTGATTCGACGTGTGTCGGTGGCTCCATCCGTCAACGCCGTACTCCACGGGATCGCCGCATACAGCCATACCGATTTGTCGGGTGTCACGGCGCGTAGCATGCCGTTGAACGTTGCTGGACTGATGAACGATTCTACTTGTTCAGGCTGGGCTTGCTTGTAGTTGACCATACTGTCCTCACGCCGTCTTTCTTTTGTGTGGCTGACAACAGTATAGCGTATTCAGGTATTGGTGTGGGCGGCTGGAGTATACCGCCCATGGATTAAGGATTGTTCGCCGCGACGCAATCCGCCTCCACATCGGAGACGGCCTTCTCGATGATGCGTTCGACCTCCGGTGTCATCGTGAAATCGTCCGTTTCGTAGGACGCCTGACGCCATTGTGTCGTATCCTCGATGAGTCGGCGCTTCTGTTCGGGGGTGGGTTCGGCACGGTCACGGGGAATTCGCCCCTTCGCCGACCATCCAGTCACTTTGACCTGTTTGACGGTCCACTCGCCATGCCCGCTTGGACGCGCCAATTCAATGAGCAGGAATTTGACCCGCAGGGGGCGTCCATCTGACCAGACGCGAACATCCTGATCGTCAAGACGCACGGTGACCAGTGCGCTGTATCGTGGGATAAGCGTGGTGTCGCGTTTGATGAATCCGATTTTCAAGGTGGCCTCCTTCAGTAGTCGATTCTGCTTGCGTACATCATGGCGACCTTTGTTTCGGCGAACATCTGCTCCAGCGAGTTGATCTCGGTTCCTTGGGCGGGGGACGTCCACCAGTTGGTGAAATCGAACTCGTCGCCATATTCCACATCGTCCAACGCGACCCAGAACGTTTGCGATGCTGCCATATAGTTGTCCGGCACACTGTATCCTGGGGTGTCCTGCGGGTGGTTTGCGTCCCATGGTTCGCCGCAGTCGGCGATGCGCCCCATCAGGTATTTCTTGTCGGCCGCCAGCGCGATGTACGTGTCGCATGCACGCAATGCGTCGATGGAACAGTTCGCGGTGAACGGCATGAGGACCTTGCGTCCATGGGAATCGGCCCAGTCGGAGAAGATGCGCAGCAGGGTCTGGTCGCTGTCGAGATTGTATTTGACCTGCATGTTGGCGCCCAAGGGCGTGCTTATGATGCCCTTGTTTGTTTTCACGCCGATGCGTTGGATGATGGCTTCGCTTCCGTATCCCATGGTCGGTGCTCCCTCATGATTCGTGCAGTTGATTACAGTATAACGCCTCAGTCTTCCGCGTTGTCGACGCCGGCCGGGCGTATCCACAACCGTTTGTTCCGCAGCTCTTTCCTGCCGAGGGCTTCGACAAGGGGTAGGGATGGGGTGTAGGTGTCGGGTGGGGTCACAGTGATGTAGTCGCTGGCGTCGAACCGCGGGATGTCCTCCACATCCTTGAGCGCAATCCATGTCGCGTTCGGGATTTGCGCGAGTGGTGTCACTGGCTCGTAGCCGGCGATCGGTGATCCAGCTGTGGGGTCATATCGTGGCCCGACCCCAACTATGTGTCCTGCGACGGCGTGCGCGTTGCTCGGATTGAGCAGAATGAGATTGGTGATGTGTTTCTCCCCGTCAATGGAATCCGGATTATATGGGGCGACACTGCCAACCCACAGCAGTCGCCCTCCGTTGGCGGCCGCGGCGCTCAAGTACATGCGTAGCGCAAGTTCGGCACTGTAGAACTTCTGTCGTGGACGGCGGTATGCGTTGAGCCTGACCAGCAGGCTGTCTCCGATAAGGGTCATCATGGGCGGACCGCCCTCATGGAGAGGGTACAGTCCTCCCTCCTTTCTAGTGCTTCACGGATCCTTGGTGGCGGAACCGTTTTTGGTGAGGAAAAGTAGATGCTACCTTTCCTCTTGTCCTGTGTTTTATGCGGATGATTTTAGTATAACCTGTACAAACCGATGACGTGCGGGCATTCGTGTGCAGGTGGCGACACACTGGAGGCTGGACGCCAAATATCATATGCTATACTGAAATCAGTTGCACAAAACGTGACCGCTTCTCTAGCTCAATTGGTAGAGCAGGGGCCTTTTAAGCCTTGGGTTGTGGGTTCGAGTCCCACGGGGAGCACGAAAGAAGCGGTTTGATCATCGGCTGTGATGCCACGATTGTGGAAGGCTGGTTTCCTGACGGCTGGCCGGCTCCGTGTCAGGCGGGGTAGGTGGTCGATTGCCCTTGTAGCTCAGTGGATGCAGAGCGGACGGTTTCTACCCGTCTGGTCGCGGGTTCGAATCCTGCCGGGGGCGCGAGTCCAGAGCTGGAGAGCGCTGTGATCCGGTCGCGCACACGGCAGGCTGTGAGTACTGATATGAAAGCGGCTTGGCTGGTGGTGCGGCCCCTGCTCATATAGGGTGTGGGGCGGCGACCGGTGCGTGGCGGCGATCCCGATTCGTGGTTCGATTCCACGCGCGGTGCGTATCAGGCCCGTGCACAGCCGTTGGTACGGCGCTGGACACTAGTCTTCGTGGCCCAGTGGATAGGGCGTCCGCCTCCGGAGCGGAAGGCCGCGGGTTCAAGTCCCGCCGAAGGCACGCAAGGTACGCCACCCGTCGGGCGTGAGGGACACGACGGGCACCGGACCCATGAGACGGGTCCCCGCGGCATCCACCCTGTCGTGGCACAGCAAGCGTTTGCGGGTGGTCGCAATGGCGGGCGGTGCCCGTCACATCCGGGCCGGCGGATGGCGTCCAGTGAGTGGGTGGACGCGCAAACCGGCATATAGGCGGGTGGTGCAATTGGCAGCACGACGGTCTTTGGAACCGTATGTTGCAGGTTCGAATCCTGCCCCGCCTGCGAACCATTCACGGAGGTGGGCACGGTCCCGCGAACTCTCTGTCGTGGAGGGGTCGCGGGACCGGTCCAGGCGGCCGCCGATCCGTGGATGGTTTTCCGGCCGGTGCTTCGCCAATACGAAGCCGGCGCCTGCGGCCGGGCATTGGCGGACGGGTTGATCACCGTCCGTCAGGGGCGTAGCTCAATGGCAGAGCCGCTAGCGGATGCCGGTTCGAGTCCGGCCGCCCCGCGCTTGGACGGGCCTTGGTGCAGGCCTCGCCCGCAACCCGGAACGGGTTGGAACGGTCGAAGACACGCCATCTTCGGCAACACCATGTGGCGATGGTGAACGCATCCCGCATATGCGCCGATCATGACGGTGGGTATGCGCGGGGCTGTAGCTCAGAGGACAGAGCGCCGGCGTTTAATCCGGAGGTCGCGGAGTTCGAATCCCGCCAGCCCACGAACCACCCACGGGTACAGGCGGCTTGCCAGCCCGGCAGGGTCGCACCATCCGAGGGCGCGGCTGAATGCCGGTCAAGGTAGGCGGCAATCCCATGGGATGGTTCCGGCCGATTCTAGACACTCGGCCGTCGGGAACCAGTGGTTCCCATAGCTGATCCACAAGTTGTGGAAACAGTCTCCTGGGTCGTCGGCAACCACCGGCGGCCCATGCTCAACCCCGCCAGCAGCGAAAAGAAAGGTGCCGGCAATGAACGAAACCATACCAAACACGCCCGGCAAACCGGCTGCGCCCACCGGACGCGGATTGACCCCAAGAGAGTACGTCGAGAGTCTGCGACGATCGTTCAACCCGGATTTCATCCGGGAAGCCAAAAAAGAATACGAGCGCCGACGGCGCATGCAGGCCGATGGCACGACGGTTGGCGGAGAACACCATGACGCGTGACATGAGGACAGGCATACACATGGGCGGGGATCCCGCGGGAAAGATTGGAAAGTGCCCGCACGCTCACAGGGGCGGAGTTCACCCCGGTCCATGTCACACAGACCGGCGCGCATGATTTCCTCATCGATCTGAAGTACAGGCAATAAGCAGTACTCGGTGTGGCGTGCCAACATGCCTCGCTGCCGGTGGTTATGGTGGGACATGGCGTCCTGAATAGGAGTGAGCATGGCAGACACGCCAGCCACACAAAATGCGTCTAGCCCCACGAATAAAGATGAGAACATGAAAATGTTTGAGCTGTTGGGCTTGGACACAGAGGAAGCGAAACACGTTTCTCTAAGATGGTAGTAAGAGAGCACGGTCTACCGTTCGAGATCACAAACGGGGGTTGCATGACGACTGAGCATCACGGTGTTGTGTATACGAAACGCTGGGTTGTCGATCTGGTTTTGGATGTTGCCGGATACACTCCCGGAGTGGGCATTGTGAACAAGATGGTGGTCGAACCGTCCTGCGGTCGTGGCGCATTCCTTACTGCAATTGCAGAACGACTGGCTGATGAATTGGTGACGGGGGACGGTGAATGGTCCGAGCTTGCCGACTCGGTACGCGGGTATGATATCGATCCTGAATCCCTTGAAACGGCAAGGTGCGCTGTTATTGACGTTCTTGTGGGCAAGGGGTGTCCGCGCCAGCAGGCGTGTTCGCTTGTTGAGCACTGGCTGGTATGTGGTGATTTCATCCTTGATGAGGTTCCCTCTTGTGATTTCATTATCGGCAACCCCCCATACGTTCGCGCGACGAAAATTGACCGGGAAAAACGTGCGCTTTATGCCGAACATCAGCGTTCGGTCACAACGGGTTGTGATTTGTATGTAAGTTTCTTCGACCGAGGGTTGGATGTGTTGCGGGATGGTGGGACCCTGTGCTTCATCTGCGCCGACCGGTGGTTGCAGAACAAGTACGGAAAATTGCTGCGTGCCCGCATGGGCACCGATTGTGACCTCGTGTCACTTGTGCGCATGCATGGCGTCAATGCTTTTGATGATGCAGTGGATGCTTATCCCGCCATCACGACGATATGCAAGGGAGTAGCGACGGATACGTTGCGTTTCGTAAACTGCACGGCTGATTTTTGCGATGCGGATGCATCTGACGTGCTGGATTGGCTGCGAGACGGCTCGCCTCAACTGGTGGGTGAGCGCTTCGAGGCGTTTGAGATTGACAAGCCAAACGGGGCTGAGATATATCCTCTCGGCAGACAGGAGCTTGTACGCTTCGTATCTCAGGCATGTGAACGGCTGCCTGATCTTGAGGAAGCAGGAGTCCACCTCGGCATCGGCATCGCCACTGGCTGCGATGATGTTTTCCTCACCGAAAACGAGAATCTTGTTGAATCCGACCGCATGGTGCCTGTATTTTACATGCGCGACCACCGGCGCGGGAAGCCGAACCATAAACGTTGGCTGGTCAACCCATGGAATGCTGCTGGCGAGCTTGTTGACCTTGACGATTACCCTGAGCTCAAAACATATTTCGAGGAACACAAAGAAGCTCTTATCAAGCGACACGTTGCGAGGAAAAACAAGTCCAACTGGTATCGCACTATTTCTGAAAAATGGGGCATATCGGAAAGACGGATACAAAAATTATGTGAGGAAAATCGCATTGACGGAACTGAAAAATTTGGTCGTGCATGGATGATACCAAAAGATGCAGAAAAACCCGTTGATGGACGTATGAAAACAAGGAACAAACAGGAGGAGAATCATGGAATTTAATGAAAAGCTACAACAGCTTAGGACTGGAAAGAACTTAACGCAGGAACAACTTGCGGAGCAATTATATGTATCAAGAACAGCCATTTCAAAATGGGAAAGCGGTGTTTCCCAAACAAAAAGATATTAAGAAACAGCCCATGTTTACCTGCTTGCAAACAAAAGAATATTGCTACTAGACTAAGAGATACTACATAAGTGTGTTGGTATCTCTTTTTTGTTGCCGTGAAACAGCAGACTATTTCATTTCTGCTTGATTACCTTAAAACTTATTAGTCTATGGTTTGTCAAGGGCTTGTTGCGTGAGAAATGCTGAATATCACCCTTTACAAAACATAGGCTGATAAGTAACTTTTCAAAAGCAGAAAAGAAATGGCAATGCTTATAACAATATGATATAATGCAGATGAAGACAAAAAAGGAATTTGTCGAGCTGGTTAGTTCGAGATAATTTTGAGTTTGTTAAGATGTGGTGCACTTGATGGAATCACAGGTACGACATCATATTATGGAGGATGAAATAGATGATAGGTTTGATTGTTGCGAGGTCAAAGAATAATGTTATAGGCAAGAATGGTAATATACCATGGAAAATAAAGGGAGAACAAAAGCAATTTAGAGAGTTAACAACGGGTAATGTGGTTATTATGGGGCGAAAGTCTTATGAAGAAATCGGTCATCCGTTGCCTAATAGAATGAATATTGTTGTTTCCACCACAACAGAGTATCAAGGAGATAATTTAGTTTCAGTTAAATCATTAGAAGATGCATTATTATTGGCTAAAGGACGAGATGTATACATATCTGGTGGATATGGACTATTTAAGGAAGCTTTGCAAATAGTAGATAAAATGTATATCACAGAAGTAGATTTAAATATTGAAGATGGAGATACATTCTTTCCAGAATTTGATATCAATGATTTTGAAGTTTTGATAGGGGAAACACTTGGTGAGGAAGTGAAATATACGAGAACATTTTATGTAAGGAAAAAATGAATTGAGTAAATTTTGGATTTAGGGTGTTTTCATAAATATATTGCTTTTTATGCATATATAAATTGTTGTAAGACAAATTCCAGTTGAACCAAATCGCTGCGCGATGGCCTGCAATCTGGGTTTGCCGGTCAGGTCCGCCCTAGTGTCGCGCTGCACGTGC
>OLPK01000588.1_pt1 | contig 35090 bp, 33 predicted proteins | sample 1672261 | NCBI WGS metagenome assembly OLPK01 (sample SAMEA3136665, study PRJEB25190) | human gut metagenome
ATTTAGACATAGTAAAACCCTCGAGATTCATGTCCGAATTTCGAGGGTCACTACAAACCATCAAAATGATTGATTTGATTCTTTCAACTTAATCTAATGGACCAACGCCACGATCTTGATTTTCGTCATCTTTATTCACTTCGTCGTCGAGCTTTTTACCAACAAACAAAGCGAATAAACTAATCAGCAATGCACTCATGCCTAACTTAGTAGTCTTTTTCATCTGGATCACCTACTTGATTCTTTGTCTCAATAATTCTGGGCGTTGAGCAAGTTCTGCATAGAATTGATTACCATTGACGCAGATACCTTCAAATTCACGACCAGTATGGAAAGAGCCAGTATCCAACACACGACCCTTTCTATTTAATTTAAACAAATAATCATTGAAAGCTAAATAAATTTGCTTTCTCTTTTTATCGTAAGCCATACCTTGAACTGGTGAGTTATTAAAAAGGTGTGTGACTTAGTTTCTGGTGCGAAGCTCTTGCCCCAGTGACCTGAAGTCTTGAAGTGTTTAAACCAACTAGTAGCACTTCCTGCACCAGGTCGTGGCGTCTTGTCTGCCTTGACAATACCTTCGTTATCATCTGATCTTACTTCAACAGTAACATGAGCCTTGGCCTTACCGTAAGAATAAGTTACTGGATATAAACCTGCTTCATTAGTAGTGATCTTATCTTCTGAAACATTCACCTTACATGGTTTAATTACAGTACCTGACTTATCTGTAGCAAAGTTGATGGCATCCCTAGTTGGAAAATCATAATTTGGATTCTTTACCAAGCTGATGTCATGAGCAACTGAGATCTTATTTCTCAAAAAAGCGCGTTGATTTACCCAGCCAGCTCTGTGACCATCGATCCAACATGCAGGTCCTCTACGTGTAAGTCTTTGGTAAATCCCGAAATTACCATTACCAATCATCTTTGTTTGGAAAGGACTCAATTCCTTAGCTGCAACTGATTGTGGTTTAATAACAAACAATGTTAGAAGACACGCTAAAATAAAAGAAATGCTCCATTCTTTTCCATATCTATTTTCTACTCCCCTACTTTTAACTTGATAGCACGACTAACATTGTAATTCTTTATACTGATTTATGCTAAGCTTGTAAGCGGTAGCATTTTATTTTTTGCTAATATATTAATTTATATAAGATGCAAATAATAACACTATTAAGTTTTTAAAATATAAAAAAGACGCTACATTCGTAGCGCCCTTTCATTTTATTAATAAATTCTAGTTTTCAACGATCAAATTCTTAAGATCATCTGGTAAGTTAAGTGGAGCATACTTAGCACTAACAATCTTCAATGCTGATTGCTTTACGTATCTCTTCTTGCCAATGTAAACGTATCTAGTCTTACCGGTCTTAACAATCAGTGATGACTTGTACTTCTTGCCATACTTAATAGTCTTCTTGCTTGCAGCGAAGGTAATCTTCTTTGACTTCTTACTCTTCTTGTAAGCGTAGTAGATCTTAGCACCCTTCTTTGACTTAGGGGTTACAGTAATGTATTGCAAGCTTCTTTTGTAAGCATCTTGAATGGCCTTTGCATCGTTGTTTGCTTGTTCATCAAAGGCTGATTTAGTTGGAACATTGCCTGAAGTAGTTACATCAGTTGATGGAATGAAGACAAGGCTGTCTTTACCATTGATTGTTCTATTTTCAATGTAGTACAAAGTTACGGTCTTGTCGCCTTGCTTAGCTTCAGTTGACCATAAAACATTAATGGTTTGACCCTTAGTAAAATTTGAATCAATTTGGTCTTTTGAATCAATTTGGTCTGTATTGGTTTGATCCTTAGCTACGACAACAAGCTTTGGATTATCACTATTTACAGTAGCTGAAACAGTTCTATGTTTTACACTAACAGTACCAGTCTTAGTATTTGAAGATTGAGTGGTGCCTGCGGCATGAACTGGTTGACCCATTGCCATGCCAGTACCAGCAAGACCTGCTGAAAGCATCACAGCAGCTGCTAATGAAGTAAATAATTTTTTAGTTTTCATTTATAAAATCTCCTAAAAACAAAACTCTTATAATTTAATTATAACATTATTTAGGAAATTCCATTAATTACTTCCCCGCAAAGAGCTGGCCGATTGTCCCCATATCTTCTGGGGCAATCGTAAAGTCAGTTTGCGGATTTTCAACGATATCATCTACTTGAACAATTGGCACAATTCTCTTTTGGGCAAAGTAGCGCAAAACTAATTCCATCGTGCTTGTACCATAATGGCCGGCGATTTCGGCCAATGCATCAATATTGCCTGCAACCGAAAGTTCCACTTGCATCTTGTTTTCTCTAGCTAATTTGATTAAAGATCCATCTTCGTAATCCAAATGAATTACGCTGGGCTTAATCTTAGGTGCTTTCAAAATAGCAGCCAAGGTATCACCATTAGCATTGGTTACACCAATATTCTTGAGCCAGCCTTGGATTTTAACTTGTTCTAATTCTTGCCAAAGTTGATTATTACGTTCGGCGTCATCACTTAAGCGAAGCATAGCCAAATCGGCATGTTTAGCAACTAGATTATTTCTGATTTCTTTCAAATTATTACGCATCTCTTCACGCGTATTAACTTTTTCAGAAACCTGAATTTCCACGTAAGTTTGTGGACTCAGATTTTTAAAATCGATTTTTTCATCCGCAGTGCAATTAAGCAAACGATAGCCTGCCTTCATTGCCTTTGCGACATCTTCATCACTGGTAACAGTGACGCCAACTTTTGGCATCAAGCTACCATCATTCAAAACAACTGCTTCATCTAATAATGACATTAAATCATTTCTCTCCTTAAGCTAATTCAACATAAATTTTGATAGTTTCTTTGACAGTTTGATAAACAGTTGAGACATGCAAAGTATGAGCTAAAAACTTCTCCTTCTCATCCTTTGACATTTCTGAGTCAAAGAAGACTTTTATGTTCATTTCAGTTACGACGGATTTGCCGTGACCTAGATTTTCAGTTTTAGCATTATTTTCTACACGAAAATTTTTCACGTCTAAACCATGTGACTTAGCTACCATTCCTGCGGACATTACGATGCAGGAATTTACGCTACCACATAGATATTCGACCGGGTTAGGGCCCTTATCATGTTCCTTATCGTTGTCATCACAGATAAATTCATGCTCACGGGCCTGGTTAGCAATTTGCCATTCTGTGTCTTCAAGCTTGGACTTTACTAAATATTCACTCATAATGTTGATCCTTTCTTCGTAAATTAATGGTGGTCAATTGCTTCGTTTAAACGTTTGCGCCAGATAAAGTAAACTAGCAGCATGAATGGAATCAATACTAGTTCTACTGGATAAAACCATTCAATTGGCAACACGCTATCAACTACTCCGCTTAGCATTGGGCCAAAGGCCATTGCAATATCAAGTCCTAAATAAAAGGTAGAACTAGCTAAACCTTGTTCCTCAATCGGAGCAAGTAAAAGTGCGGTTGATTGTAAAACTGAATAAATAATGCCATAGCCCATTGCCATTCCGGCTGCGGCTAAAGCCATTTGCCAATTATTGTTCATCATGGTTAATAAGCTGATATATGCGACGGTTGAGATTAAGCTAATCCAGAACCAAACACCGAAGCGAACAGTATCAAAATAGCGTTTCAACCCAATTCTGATGATCAGTAGTACTACCGCATAGATCAAGAAATATGATCCTACGGCAACAGACAAATGCTTTTGTTCAACATAGGTAACGAGATCTGCCTGCGTTACAAAATATGGTGTCGCAAACAAGGTAGTCAAAATCGCTACCGGTAAAACATTCATCTGAATAATCTTGAAATGCTTTTTAGGCATCTTGCTTTTATCTTTAACAATTGGCTTGGCATGATCACCCACGAATTGGATAGCTATTACCATTAATAATGCGGAAATAGCCGAGGCGATCAAGCTCTCACGATAACCGATTTTTTGATAAATATTAATCGATAATGCCGGTGCCAAAGCCATGGCTAAGGCATTCATCAAACCATAAAAGCCCATTGCTTCGCCCACGTGCTGCCGCGGCACCAAGAATGCCAGCCAAGTTGTCATACAAACGGTACACAAAACATAGCCGGTACCATTGATCAATCTGAATAAAAGCAGCCAAGCACTTGATGGCGTAAAGACATAGCCTAATACACCAATTAAAATCAAAACACCGCCAATAAAAGATAGACGATATTTTGAAAACTTATCTGTCAAATTGCCGGCAATAGGACGCAAAAACATTGCGGCAACGCTCATAATACCTACGATTACACCGGCAAAGGCGCTGCTTGCCCCTAAGTTCTTGGCATAGCCATTGATCAACGGATTAACGAACATCGTACTAAACATAAAGAAGAAAGATGCTGCCATCACTAATACAACATCTTTGGTATAAATAGATTTTTTCTTTGCCAAATTAATGCCCCATTTCTTTAGCTTAATTATACAGCTATTGGCAAAACCTATTTAGCAATCTTCAAAACTACGGCAAAGACGATCAGTGAACCGATCCCCAGTACCACGGCCACTCTAAATAACAGCCAGAAACGGTTGTAAATTAGCGTTTCGTTTAAAAATACGACCATTGTTTGACCAACGGAGTTTTTGGCAACCCTGTAAGCATATTGATTTCGACCTATATCTACGCTGCCTGAATCTTGATGGTCAGATAAAGCCTTTCTTGTAATGCTTTTAATTTTCGTACTGTTAACCTGATAAACATTATTATCGTTAACTACGGTCACACGGTGTGACGCATCCACTGATCCCGACTAGACCGCCCAGAGTGATTAACAAAACCAGTAGCAATGCAGCAACGGAAGTCCCGATGAACTTCCAACGGAATTTTTGAATTATCTAATCACCTACTTAACTAATTCATAACTACCACCTTTTTCGCTTTCAATTTTAACTGTGCTACCGATTGACCGCAGTTTTTGGCGTAAATATGAAACATAAACCCAGACTACTTCTGGATTGGCATCTTCGTCGTTCTTCCAAACGCGATTAAAAATATCTTCGGTTGATAATTCTTTATTTTCATTTAGCAAAAAAATAATTCATCAATTGGGTCTCAGGGCCGCTTAATTGAATGGAATTATGACTGGCCAGGTTTTGTTGTTCAACGTTAAGTGTTACATCCCCCACAGTCAATAAATTAGGAGTGTAATCATCTTCGCGCCGTTCTTTTGAACACAATCTCGCAAGGAGCTCTTTTAATGAAAATGGCTTAGTAATATAGTCATCGGCACCACTATCAAGGCCAGTTACGCGGTCGTCAACTTCGGCTTTAGCGGTAAGCATCAAAATATAAGTCTTATCGTCGCTTTCTCTGATCTTCTTCAGCGCAGTAATACCGTCCATTACTGACGAATCGTCTGCATGCTTACATCACAAGAAGCAAGCTCGTCAGCTACTCGTTTTAATTCTTTCCCGATCATCTCAGGATTCTTGATCTGATGTTTATATTTCATTTCATGTTCAAGACTTGCCCAAGTGTCCATGGCAATTGTTCTTAGCTGCACTTCAACAAAATAATGACCTGGAATATTGCCGTCGACATCTTCGTCGGGTACGGTAATTTCAAGAATCATATGATATGAACGATAACCATTAGGCTTAGCGTTAGTAATATAGTCTTTTTCGTTATAAACACTTACATCATCCCAACTCTTGATGTAGTCAATACAGGTATAAATGTCATCAATAAAGTTGCAGACAACACGCAAGCCGATACTGTCACGCACTTCACGCAAAGCCGAGTGTGCAGTAAATAGATAATGCTTTCTGGTACATTTTTCTTCCATACTAGCTTCACTTTTTACACGGCCATTTAAGTGTTCATATAAACGCTCATGATGAACTTTTTGGTAATTGTTGTTTAATTCATCAAAACGATTCATTAACTGGTTAAGTATCTTATCCAGTGTGGGGGGCGTATTTTCCGTAAATATTCAACATTAGTCCCTTCTTTCGTTTCTATTATTATAACAATGCTTTTTGACTTTTCTTTGAAGGTCATGGGATTATTAGCAAATCATAATTTTCTATAAAAATCTTTTAAAATTGCAAAAAAGACACCTACCAATGAATTTCATTGATAGATGTCTTTTATTCTTCCTTCAATTCAAAATGGCTGCCATCTTCATCGACAATCCCGACTACTTCAGCATTTTTATCTCCAACTTTTATTGTCCCCATTTCAATTTTACCGTAACCTTTGGCCTCATCAGTTACTTCAATATCATCAAAAGCATTGCGCAATAATTTGCGAGCAATCTTACTTTTAATCCGGATTTCTTTTGACTTCTTGAAAGCTGCTTCTAGGGTATAACCTGCATCAAGTTGATCTTTAATAAAAGCAATCAAATAAACTGTTGCCAAACTGTAATGCCGCACGCCAGAACCTTCATTGATTGGCTTGATATAGCCCTTTTTCTCCCAATATCTAAGTTGACGCTGCGATACGCCCAAGCTACTACTTACGCCGCCTATACCTATTTCTAGATTTTCAAAAAGTTGATGTAATTTCTTTTTCTTTACATTTTCCATATTTATCAGCCTCACTAATTATCACAATTATATTAATTTATGTTAGATTTTTCAACTTTAGTGTCATATTTTATATCACTTGTGTAAGATTATTTGACATTGATATTTTTTAGGCTTATATTAGTTACCGAACTTAATTTTCACAAAAAGGGGGGATGAACATGAATAAACAACCTGTCGATATTCATGAAAAACAATACAATCGTAACTTATTAGTACTAGTATTGATCATCGGCTCATTTTGTACGGTATTGAATGGTACGCTTTTGTCGACTGCTTTACCTTCTATTATGAGAGACTTCAAGATTAGTACTGCTACTGCAGAATGGCTTTCTACCGCTTTCTTATTAGTAAATGGAGTAATGATTCCTATTTCTGCTTGGCTAATCAATCGCTTCGGCTCTAGAAAGATGTACCTTTCAGCAATGTCAACCTTCTTCATTGGAACGGTAATTGCTGCTATTGCACCTAACTTTCAGACACTTTTAGCAGGGAGAATTATTCAAGGTCTAGGTGTTGGGGTCACCATGCCACTGCTTCAGACAATCATGCTTTCAATCTTCCCAGCTAATAAACGTGGGGCCGCCATGGGGACAGTCGGCATCGTTATTGGCCTAGCTCCAGCTATTGGGCCAACATTATCTGGTTGGGTAGTCGACAATCTTTCCTGGCGTTACCTTTTCAGCATTATTGCTCCAATTGCCGGAATTGTTGTAATCCTTGCTGCCTTTTTAGTAAAAGACGTTTTGCCAACTAAGGATGAAAAAATCGATGTCTTTTCAGTTGCCACTTCAACTATCGGATTCGGTTCTCTACTATATGGTTTTTCAGAAGCTGGTAATAAAGGTTGGACAAATCCTGAAATTTTAGCCTTTATTTTTGTCGGTATCATCTTCGTAATTCTCTTTGGTATTCGCCAATTGAAGATGGATGATCCATTTCTTGATATTAGAGTATTCAAGCACTTCGAATTCTCACTTGCTGCTATTCTTTCAGGTGTTACTAACCTAGCCATGGTTGGAATCGAAATGGTTTTACCACTTTATATTCAAAACTTACGTGGTGAATCCGCATTTCACTCTGGCTTGATCTTACTTCCAGGTGCTTTGATGATTGGGATTATGTCACCAATTACTGGTCGAATCTTTGACCGTTATGGTGCAAGAAAAATGGCCATTACTGGTATGACACTTCTTACTTTGGGAACTATTCCATTCGTATTTTTAACTGAGAATAGTTCATTCTTAATGATTATTATTCTCTACGCAATCAGAATGGTTGGTGTTGCTCTGGTTATGATGAACGTTACTACTTCAGGGATGAACTCACTTCCATTAGATAAGATTTCTCACGGTACCGCCGTTAACAACACCTTTAGACAGGTATTATCATCAATTGGTACTGCCATCCTTGTTTCAGTATTGACTACAACTACTAACAACAATATGCCAGCCAAGTCAATGCTTAAGACGTTGCCACTTCAATATAAGAATGGTGCAATTAATGCGACACTTGATGGTTTCCATGCCTCATTTGCAATTAGTATTCTCTTTGCATTGATCGCCTTAGTTCTTTCATTCTTCTTGAAGAAAGGTAATCGTGCACGTGAACGTTCAGAGAAGGTGGACAGCTAATGATTTTAATTATCTTAATTCTGGCAGTTATTGCCTTTATCTATTTCAATGTAATTCCTAAAAAGGGTTATATGCCGCTTGCGATTATTTCACTACTCATCGCAGTATTGAGTATCGCTGGAATCGTAGCTCACGACTACAATCACTATGGTATGAAGACCCAAACTACCACTGTTAAAAAAGAATTGGTCTCTTCTGCATCCCCGCAATTGCCAGTTCTTTTATATCAACCACTTGGCAACGGAACAGAAAAGATCTATTTATATAAAACAAAAAATACAGATAAGAAGCCTACCCCAATTAAAACCGATAAAACTCACGCTAGTATGAAAACTGCAGCTAAGCCTTCAATGACAATTAAGACTGAACGCTACGTTTTCAGTAATGGCTGGAATCAATTCTTGTTTGGCTGGTTTGGTCACAATAATGAGTTGAAGCATCGTGAATATACTTTCAATGTGCCAAAGAATTGGAAAGTTTTATCAATTAAGCAAGCTAAGTCTTTGCAAAAGCAAATGGCTAAACGTGCTGCGATGATGAAGAAGATGCAGCAAATGAAAAAGTAAACAAAAAGCGCAATTCCTTAATTGGAACTGCGTTTTTTCTATACTAAAATCTAAACTCTGGGCGATAGCCAACATAATGATGCAAAATGTAATCCGAATCTTCTTTCAAATCCCAATAATCGATATTATTAGAAAACATCATAACCGTTTCATTCGTCTTGTAATTGGCGATAAAGCACGAATTATAACCGGGGATGCTTCCATTGCCGGCGATCACATTATTATGGAAATATACGCCGCCAAAATAGGCCACCTCTTCATGCTGAGTCTGTTGAGAAAAAGTATTGATCATCTTAGGATTCTTTAGCACTGCCTGATTTATAAACTTCCAATAATCTTTTGGCGACATGAATAAGTTCCCTGCTCCAAAATCAGAAGACGTAGTTACTGTAACCTCATGCCAGCTAACATTATTTACAGGCTGAGGCACCTCATTTTTGGCAACCTCAGAAAAATCCTTAATTTGTCTAAGGTTAAGTGGCCCCGCAAAAGTCTGTTTAATATAGTCATTGTAGCTCAGATGCGTCTGCTTACTAATAATTGCTGCTAACAATTCATAGTCAATGTCTTGATAGTCCCAAGTGTGAAGGTGGTCGTACTTGATGTGCTTGAGCATGAAAGCAGTCTGCTCCTTTTCACCTTTTAGCGGCGAATCTGGCCGGGCATTATTGATTAAACCACTAGTGTGGTTGAGCAATTCACGGATCGTTATGCTCTTGCTACCCGGAATTTGAGGATAATACGTGGATAGCGACGTATTCCAATCAAGTTGGCCTGTTTGCTTTAATTTATAAATAGCAGTCCCAGTCATGATCTTTTGCAAAGAAGCAATTGGAAACAAGCGATTAGCTTCGACCACTTTTTCTTTATTCGAAGTTTCTTTGTTTTTCACCACAACGGGCTGGCCTTTTTTACCGCTAACCAGGGCTACACCATTGATGTGGTGCCACTTCATGTAGTCCTTAACCTGCGTGGGCAGATCCTTATCGCCGGTCTCTACCCTATCTACCGACCAAGTAAACATCGCTGTGACAACACCGATTGCCAAAACTCCACCTAGTAAAATTCTTCTCCAACGCATGATTTTTTCCCTTCCACTCAAGACTTTTTATATGTTTAGTATACATGTTACAGCAAAAAAGAGGCGTTAATTTTTACTATTCCTGCAAAAATCACCCTCGAAAAAGCCAAAGTCAATCTATAAATAAGCCAAAAATAATATTTTAAAAATCCTTAACCTATTCTAATGAAAAAATTCGATACAATATTAATTATGATTTTTCAATTTAGAAAGTAGGAAAGAAAGTGACCCAAAAAAGAACCATCACTCCTTGGGCGATTTTTATTGTTTGTTGTTTTATTTCAATGATTGGCTTTGGCCTGATTGTTAATACTATCGGTCTGTTCTTTGGGCCGATCAGCCAGGAATTTCATGTTGGCCGTGCCAGCGTAGCCTTGATGACTACCCTGCAGAACGCAGCTGCCGCTATTTCACTCCTTTTTGCAGGAAAAGTTATGAAGAAAGTAAACTTGCGCTGGTTACTAACTGCATGTTTCAGCATAATCGCCATCAGTATGTTAACGCTCGCTGCAGCTCACAGCTTAACGCATTTTTACATTGCTTGGATCATCATTGGTATTTGTCAGCCAATTGCAATTACTTTATCAATTCCCGTTCTTTTAAGTAATTGGTTTAACCAAAAACTCGGCACAGTAATGGGTATTTCTCTGGGCCTATCCGCATTCGGTGGAACCATTTTTAACCCGATTATCGCAGATATCATTACTAAATTCGGCTGGCGTGGCGGCTTTATCGCAGAAGGTCTTTTAATTGGCTTGATCTTAATGCCACTTGCTGCTTCAATTAGACCTAACCCTGATGAAAAGCACCCTGCTTACGGCACAACGACTAAGTCTGAATCAAATTCACTCTTAAACGGCATTACGCTTAAAGAAGCACTTCATCAACCAGTCTTTTATGCCTTAGCCTTTGCGATGTTAGCTTTGCAATTTGTGTCGGGAAGCGTTCAGCATATTTCAGGCCACATTACTAATTTAGGAATTTCACCAGTTTTAGCAGCTAGTGTGGTATCCGGTGTAATGATCGGTGCAGCTGTTGGTAAAATTTCCATTGGTTATTTCTTGGATAAATTAAGTCCAATTTTAGTATTGTTGGTCTACTCACTTTTTGGCATTTTAGGTTGGAGTGGCCAAATCTTCTTGACTAACAGTACCCTGCTGACTATCTCTGCTTTTATTCTTGGTTTAGGTCAAGGTGTCTGCCTAGTGGCTCTACCATACTTAATCCAAAAGCAATTTGGCGAAAAAGATTATAGTAATATTTTGTCCGTAATCAACATGCTGGGAGCATTCGCAATGTCGCTATCAGTATACTTGGTAGGTCTATTCTTCGACCAAACCCATTCTTACAACTTAGGATGGACAATTAACGTAATTGCCTATATTCTAAGTTTTATCGCAATCTTTATTACCTTAAGAAAAAAGGCATAAAGCAATGACTCTGCCTAATTCCAAGTTGGGAAAAGCCTTTGCTTACTCTTTGAATCATGAAGAAACATTCAAACATGTTTTATTAAATGGCCGACTGGTTTTATCCAACAATTTAGCTGAGCGTGCAATCAAATCGCTGGTTATCGGCCGCAAGAACTGGTTATTCTCTCAGAGTTTTAACGGAGCCAAATCTTCAGCTATCATTCTTAGTTTGATTGAAACTGCAAAACGCAATGATTTAGATCCAGAAAAATATCTAAAATATTTGCTCTATAAATTACCCAATGAATCAACTCTGACAGACAAAGCAAGTGCAGGCAAGCTGCAGATAAATTTTGAATATAATTAACCCCATCTTAGCACAAGCCAAGGTGGGGTTTTAAGATACTTCAGTTTTTTACGCTTACAATCAAACTTTTTCAGAAATATAAATTTCTTGAACATAAAACAAAAAACAATGCGATGTGCATTGTCTTTCAATAAGGTTATAGATTATGATCTTTTGAGGAAATAATATTGAGGAATAATTTTAAAAGTTGATTTGCTTACCGTTAACCAAAACTCGGTAAGTTAAATCTTGTAAGTTAGCAGTTAATTCTGCTTTATGATTTTGTTCTTTATTGATTCGAACAATACGGATTTCATTTTCATTAGGGGTAGAGATATCAATAGAACCATTTAAGTCAAATGCAGGTTCATTGTTTCTAAAAGTAAAGAGTTTCAACAAAGAGGCAACAACAGGTCGCTGAATTTCTTGTTCAACTTCAGCTTTGCTGTAATAATGACGATTAATATTTCTCCCCTCTTTAGTTTCTTCAAGGAGCTTAATATCATTCTTGCCAGCTAACATCCCAACATAGTAGACCTGCGGAATCCCAGGAGCAAAGACCTGCAATAATCTTGCCATGAAGTATCTTTTATCGTCATCGCCCAAAGCTGAATAAAAAGTAGTATTAATTTGATAAATATCCAAATTATGATATTCAGCACTTGAATACTTTTTCTTAACATTAGCACCAACTTTATAAAGTTCTTGGCTGGTGTAATCGATCTCTTCTGGAGAAAGAATATCACGCGCATCAACTACGCCAATACCATCATGAGTATCCAAGGTAGTGAATTGCTTCATTGGACATTTCTTTAGCCAAGCTGCCAAACGATTGGATTTACCTGAATAAAGCGAATACAGAGTAACCATTGGTAGAGCAAAGTCGTAGATAAAGTAGCCATGTTTTGAAATCTTGAACGGCATAGAATAATGCTCATGGATTTCTGGCAAAATCGTTGCTCCTTCATCAGCAATATCATCTTGTACCTGCTTAAGCAAATTCCAGATTTCTGGTTCTACAAAGAAGTCATTAGTATCTAGTTTTTTCACAGCATAAGCAAAAGCATCCAAACGAATGATATCTGCTCCGTGCTTAATTAGGCTAACCAACGTGTCCTTAATAAACTTTTGCGTAACCTTTTTGCGCACATCTAAATCGATTTGCTCAGGACCAAAAGTATTCCAAAGTTTCTCCTTGCTCCCATCCGCAAAAGTAATCTCTTGATATGGAGCACGATCTTTACGCTTATAGATTAGGTCCACATCTTCTTTAGTTGGACGACCTTTTGGCCAAAACTTATCCCAACTTAAGAACATATCTGCATATGGACTTTTGTCCTTATTCTTTTGAAAATCTTCGTAATACTTAGAATGCCTAGAAATATGATTGATCATAAAATCAAACATCAGGTAGTATTTTTCGCCCAACTTTTCAACATCTGACCAATTACCAAATTTAGGATCAACTGTCGTGTAATCAGTTGGTGCAAAGCCGCGATCACCCGTTGAAGGAAAGAATGGCAGTAAATGAATGCCGCCAACGGCTCCTTTTAAATCATTTTCTAAGACTTCGCTTAATTCTTGCAAGTTTTTACCTAAACTATCTGGATAGGTAATCAACATTACTTTATTTTTAATTGGCATCAAAACACCTCTAGTTTATTGCTTTAAAGTGGTACATATAGGCTTTAAAGTCACCATGTTCAGCGGGATCATATAAGCCCATATTCATCAGTTCATCGCCACCATAAACTTCGTGAGTAGCTTGATCCTCGTATTGTTTATTTGGATCAAGACCAACTAATTTCGTCTTAGTTAAATATGGTTGAGCTGAAGCCATTACTTTAACTGTGCTTAATACGACTTCATTTTGATCGGCTGAAACAGTCTCCCAAGCACACTGATTGCTAGTTTGGGCTGACTTCAAACGATAGAACTTGCCAAACTGGGTCACTTTTCTAATCTTTTTGTATTCGGCAACCTGCTTAGCCACCGCCTTACGGTCTTCCTGGCTTAACTTGGTTAAATCAAGTTCATAACCAAGATCACCCCACATTGCTACTATGCCACGAGTATTGAATGGAGTAATTCGACCGTTTTGTTCATTAGGACTAACTGATACGTGTGAAGTCATCATTGATTGCGGATAAACCAAACTCGTACCATATTGAATGGTTAAACGATCAATGGCGTCACTATCATCACTAGCCCAAATTTGTGGATCATAGTAAGCCATACCGGCATCAAAACGACCACCGCCACCAGAACAACCTTCAATTAAGAGGTCTGGATGAGCATCAACAATTCTTTCTAATAAGTCATAAAGACCTAGAACATAGCGATGGTAAACTTCTCCTTGTCGATTTGCTGGTAAATCTGTTTCATAGATATCAGACAAGTGACGATTCATATCCCATTTGATGTAATCAATCTTGCCTGATCCTAAAATCTTTTCCATCTGATTAAAAATATTATCACGTACTTCTTTACGACCTAAATCAAGTAAGTACTGATTTCTTGATGGACTAGGATTTCTACCAGGGACATGCATCAAATAATCAGGATGATTCTTGTAAAGATCAGAATCATATGAAATCATTTCAGGTTCAAACCACAAACCAAATTTCAAGCCTTGCTCATGAACATAATCAGCAAAATGATCTAATCCTCTAGGGAACTTTTTTGCAAATACTTTCCAGTCACCTAATGAAGAATTGTCATCATCACGGTGACCGAACCAACCATCATCAAGAACGAACATCTCAATACCTAATTTCTTGGCATCATCAACAATGGTCTTCAATTTAGCTTCATTGAAATCAAAGTAAGTTGCTTCCCAGTTGTTCACTACAATTGGACGAACTTCATTCTTATACTTGCTACGAATAATTCGATCATGAATCAAGCTATGAAAGGCTTGACTCATTTTATTTAAACCTTGATCTGAGTAAACCATTAAGACTTCAGGAGTTTGAAATGCATCCCCTGCATTCAACTGCCAATTAAAGTTAAAGTCATTAATTCCAACGTTTACATGAGTTTGCGCAAATTGATCTTTTTCGACTTCAAACTTATGGTTGCCAGAATATACAAAGGCAAAACCATATGCATCTCCTTGGAATTCATTTGTATCAGGATCAACTAGAGCCAAGAATGGATTCATTTGATGACTTGAAGTACCACGATGACTTGAAAAGACATGGATACCTTGATGAATCTTACTACGATCCACTCTTCGTTCATGCGCATGTGCACCAGGCAAAGTAATTGATTCAAAATTACGATCTACAAAATCGATTTGCATAGAAGCAACTTTTTCAAGATTGACCGTTTCCTTTCCTGCATTCTTCACTTTTACTGAGCGAACAATAACTGGACGATCACGATAAATAGTGTAGAGCAAATCAAAGTTCAACTCGGTCTTCTTATCTTCAAGAGTAATAATTAGAGTTTGAGCTTCACTTTTATCTTTTACCCATGAATGAGGTAATCCCTTTAAATCCGGCTTACCATCTTCAATACGATAATCTTTATAAGTTAAAAACAAAGCATTAGAGCCATCAGCTTGCCGTACTACAGCAGCTGGAGTGTGATAATCCATTTCACCAGCTGTACTATATTCTTTAGGCAAAGAATCTCTTGAAAAAGTTCTATCAAGTGATCCTGGCAAATTACCAGAGAAGCCGCGATCAAGACGTGGATAGCGTAATTGATTATGGTAATTATTCACTTTTTTGCCAAAATACAAATGGCAAAGCGTACCACCATCTTCTACTGAAAGAAGATATGAAATTTGATCATTGTGTAGATGAAAAACTTTGTTTTTTTCATCAAAAGTGATTAATTCTTGTTTCATTTTTATCTCCTACTTACTGGCTACTTTTTCCTTAGTCTGAAGTGACATTACTTTATCCTCTGCTTTAACTTCTGTACCGGCTTGAGTGATTAACTTAATATTATTAAAGTCTTGAGAGTTAGTAACAATCATGATAACTGTATCATCTAAACCAGCCTTTTTAATAGTTGGATCCCAGAATTCAATTAATTCTTGACCCTTCTTAACTTTTTGACCTTCAGATACATATGATACAAAACCAGTCCCCTTTAATTTTACAGTTCCTAAACCAATATGAATTAATAGAACAACTCCATTGTCACCAACTAAACCAACAGCATGTCTAGTAGTAAAGACTTGACGTACAGTAGCATCAAATGGTGCTAATACTCGACCATCAGTTGGTTTAATTGCAAAGCCTTGACCAACTGAACCAGATGAAAATGTTTCATCATTTACTTCTGACAAATTCATTAATTTACCAGCAATTGGAGTTGACAATTCAATTTGACCAGCAACAGGTTTAGTTTCCTTGGCACCTGCATACTTCTTACCCCAAGTCTTTTCAAGTTCAGCAACGATTTCAGCGTGTTTCTTTTCACTTAAAATAACTTTGCTTGCAAAAATAATAATAGCAATTATAAGCATTACAGCTGGTACAGCAAACATCATTAATTTAAAGTTTGTCTTACCTGCAGCTGTAATTGATGCAGCAGTAGCCCCTGTAGTCATACCTGCCATGATGGCAATTTGACCAACAACACCATTGGAAACAGCACCACCAAATTTATCAATCAGCGGACGAACTGACAAAGCCAATGATTCATCACGGTGACCTAATTTCAATTGACCATATTCAACTGAATCTGTGATAACCATTAAAACAATTAAGAATACCATTTGCTGTGGGAACCCAAAGAGTGAAGCAGCAAGTAATACTAAAGGTAAATTACTACCAGCAAATGCGAAGATTCCCATAGCACAAAGCATTATAACTAGGCAACTAGTGAAAAGTGCTTTACGACTCATTTTCTTAGATAAAATAGGGAATAATGATGTTGCGATGATTCCCAAGAAAATGTTAATTGTTGAGAAAATTGAGAATGCTTTTGGCATACCCATAATATAAGTGAAGTAGTAAACTTCAAGTGAGTTAGTAATATTAATAGCAATACCATAGAATAAGTAGGCTAAAGCTACCCACATTAATTGATCGTTTCCTGATAAAGCCTTGAAGATACCTACAATACCTTTAGTATCCTTTTTATTCTTACGAATATCACTGTTAACTTCACGAGTAAATAAACCTACACACCAAGCTGAAACAAAGGCAATACCACAGATAATTGCTGCGAAAATGAACCAACCTCTGTCATCACCAGTACTTGTTGCCTTAGCTGAGAAGAAGATTACAGCTGGCATAACTAAGATACCAACAAGACCACCACCAACAGTAGAACCTACACGAGCATAAGTAGCAGTTTTTTCACGTTCGCGAGAATCAGTAGTTAATGATGGAAGCATTGACCAAAAGCCAACGTCTTTGAATGAATAGAAGATATCCATAGTGATGTATAAGACTCCGAAAACGATCATATACATAACTGCGTTCTTTTGATACAAACCGCCCAAGTTGGTGAAGAGCATCAATAAAATTACCGCAGAAATTGAACCACCAACTACAACCCATGGACGGAAATGACCCCAACGAGTTTTGGTACGGTCAATTGCATTACCGATAAATGGATCAATGAATAATTCAACAATTCTTAAACCCATAATGATTAATGTCACAATACTGATCATTTTGGCATCTTCTGCTTGATTACCAGTATTAAATAAGTGTGACGTAATAAACATAATTAAGTAACCTGATAACAATCCATAAAATGAATCGTTACCGAAGGCACCAAAACTATATGCAAGTCTGGCACCTAACGACATTTTACCTTGATCTTTTTTCATAAGATCCTTCTCCCCTCTCAGAATAACTATGTATTCGCTTTCATTACGCATTTAATTATCTTATTGAGAGGATAATTTCTCCATAGTATAACCATCATGATACATGTCATTATTTTTCATAAACATAATGACATGTATTTAATTATTTTACTTGTTACTTCGCCGTTGTATAATTTTATATAAGACATAGCAACATTAACTAATGGCAGAATTTAGAGGTTTTCATTATGGATGGATCATATAGAACACTTAGTAATCAAAGTCTAGAAAGTAATATTCTTTTTTGGGGACAAGAAAACTGTACGCCTAACTATTTTTTCAAAGGAAATAATGTGAGAGATAACTACGTTATTCACTACATTCAAAAGGGTAAAGGTACATTTTCATCTGCTAATCATCCATCAGTTAGTTTAAAAGCAGGAGATGTTTTCATCTTGCCCAAAGGAGTACCTTGTTTTTATCAAGCCGATGGCAAGGATCCTTGGAGTTACTTTTGGCTAGGACTTTCTGGCATTAAAATTAAGGCAATGTTATCTGGTTCTATCTTGGCAAGTAAAAACTACTTACGTCAGGTACAAGGAAGTCAGTTTTATCAGAGCCTACAAAAATTATTTGATGCTGCTCACTCTCCCAGTTCTCTAACAAATGATATTTTAATTGAAGCGCTCTTGTACTTTACTTTTTATAATTTAAATATCGAATATCCTGCTAAAAGAAGAAAAAATTCCAAGATAAAAGATGACCAGTTGAAGACGGCAACTACGTATTTAAGACAAAATTTTAGTAATTCCTCGCTTTCAATCATTGATCTCTGCAATAAACTTGATCTTTCACGCAGTTATCTTTATATACTTTTTAAGAATAATATGGGACTATCACCTCAACAATTTTTGATTAATCTTAGAATGGAACAAGCCAAAGAATACTTAACTGATACAGAAAAAAATATTCAAGAAATTACAAGAATGGTGGGATATAATGATGAATTCGTCTTTTCTAAAGCATTCAAGCGCTATAGTGGCTTTAGTCCAAAATTGTATCGGCAAAATATACACAATAATTCTAAATAACAAAAAAAGATGATTGCCCAATAAAGCAATCATCTTTTTCATCTATTCAAATTTCCAATTAACCGTTCGCCTAAATTTTTCATTTGGCAATAGCGTTATTTGACCTAAATCATTGCCTTCAGCTGGTGGACACTGTGCTTCAAAGGTCAATCCATCATATTGACCAATATTATCAGGGATACCTGTATGATCAAAATGATTACCAGCATAAAGCACTAACGCTGGAGCATTTGTTGTCACAGTCAATTTATGCTTATTTGAGCTCAACACTGCATTCGGCAGATTGCCATTTAAAATGAACGGATGGTCCAATCCATTGCGAAGTTTAATTTGAGCATCGTTACTATGAAGTGCATCCCCTACTCGCTTCTTTTGTCTAAAATCGAAAGCTGTACCTTTAACTTCTTCCATTCCGCGATCAGGTAAACCTGTTTTATCAACGGACAAATAATAATCTGCGTTCATTTGTAAATCCAAATTCTCTGCTCGATCGCCTAAATTGAAATAAGTATGGTTAACCGGATTAAAAATAGTCAGTTTATCACTAACAGCTTCTAAGGAATAACGCAAAGTATTTTCATTATCAAGCTCATAGCAAGCATGTAATTTTAAATTACCAGGATAACCATTATGCCCATCTGGATCAAATAAAGTTAAATCTACTTTAGCAGTTTTTCCATCACAAGATGGCCTAAAATTCCAGACTTGCATATCAGTTCCAATACCGCCATGAATATGATTTTCACCATCATTTAACGGCAATTGATGGATTTCTTGACCATGCTTCCACTGTCCTTCACGCACGCGTCCTGCAATTCTACCAACGGTACCGCCTAAGAAGTTGCGTTCTCTTGAATAATCCGCTGGTGACTTCAATGATAAAATCATATTTTCACCGTTAAGCAGTACTTTTTCAAGAGTGGCACCATAATTCAGAACATTGACGACCATATCATGATCATTTGTCAATGTGATTTCGCATAGATCTCTACTATCTTTTCTGCCATATTTTATAAAAGAAGTTTTCATTTTTAATCCATATTTTCAATCAAAGCTGAGATAAATTTATTCCAGCCCTTGTCGCCATCTGCATTGTTCTTAAACACACCGGCATCTTGCAAAACTTGCTCGAAGACTTCAACCAAAGCTTGTTCCATTACTTGATCGACATTGACCTTAGTAATGTTTTGTTCTGACTTAATTTTGTCAGCCCATTCTTTATGACTATCTGCCATGTCATTATCTTCGCCAAGCCAATATTTCTTAACTTCTTCAAGTTCACTCTTCAGACGACCTGGTAAAATAGCACGTCCCATAACTTCAATTAAGCCAATATTTTCTTTCTTAATGTGCCACAACTGCTTATGTGGGTGGAAAATACCCAGTGGATAATCCTTATTAGTATTATTATCACGCAGTACCAAATCAAGCACAAAGCTCTTACCCTCACGGTGCATAATAGGAGTTACCGTATGATGACGCGTTTCTCCATCAAAGGCCTTAATATCACGATCAGCATCAGAATATTGATCCCAGAACTTAATAATTTTGCTACCAAGATCGATTAGATTAAGTGAATTATTACTAATAAGGCGCAAATCACTCATTGGCCAATCAACAATCCCAGCCTTAACATCTGGATATTCATTAAAGACAACAGATTTCTTAATCTTAGCCTTCATCATTGGGAAGGTATGACGACCACCTTGATAGTGCTCATGAGCTAACATTGAGCCACCAACAATTGGTAAATCAGCATTTGAACCAACAAAGTAATGTGGGAAAGTCTTTTCAATTTCAACTAAGTTAATCAAAGTCTGCTGGTTAATAACCATGGGAATATGCTTTTGATCCAAGAAAATACAATGCTCATTGAAGTAAGCATATGGTGAATATTGGAAGCCCCATGGACGACCAGCAATATTCATGCGAATAATTCTCAAATTAGAACGAGCATTTTTACCATAGCCACCTAAGTAGCCTTCGTTTTCAAGGCAAAGAGCACATTGTGGGTATTTTTTGCCAGTTGCATGAGCCGCTGCTGCGATAGCCTTTGGATCTTTTTCTGGCTTGGACAAATTAATCGTAATTTCAAGGCCATGTCCTTTTGAACTAGTTCCTGAAAAGACAACATTTCTGGCAATAGCTTCTTTTTTAACGTAATTGTTGTTTACACAAAGCTTATAAAACCAATCAGTTGCTTTTTCAGAAGATTTTTCCATTTTTTGCCAAAAGATACTATTAGTCTCAGATGGAGTTGGGGTTGCTAAATCATACAGTTGATCATTCAGCACCTCCCGTGAAGTTACATCATCTGGTATTTTTTTATTCTTCACAGCCATATCTACTAATTGTTTAACAGCTGCTTGATCATTTTCTTCTTCATCATGATCACCAACCAGACCACGAATTTTATTAATTACATAAACACGATCAAGCGGCTTATAAGCACCACTACTAATTACTTTATCCGCAAACTTTTCAATAACCTTCATAACTTACCCTTCCATAAAAATTATATTCTCTTAGTACCATCAACGATTTCTGCATCATAGAAGCTGGCATCGTAACCAATCTTGTCACGGTAGATATCGCCAACATTTTTCTTAAAGTTTTCTGCTTCTGACTTCTTAACAATAGCAATTGCACTACCACCGAAGCCACCACCAATCATTCTGGCACCCAATACACCCGGTTGCTTCCATGAAGCTTCAGCCAACGTATCGAGTTCCTTACCAGTTACTTCATAATCATAATGAAGTGAAACGTGTGAAGCATCGATCAAGCGACCCAACTTCTCTAAGTCGCCATCTTTCATCGCCTTAGTTGCGCGTAAGGTTCTTTGGTTTTCACTAACGGCATGACGAGCACGCTTTAGCTCTGTCTCATTATCAATAAGGTAAGAATATTCATCGAAAGTGTCGTTATCTAACTCACCTAGAGCCTTAATATCAAGCTTTTGTTGTAATTTCTTAACTGCATCATGACATTCGCGAACACGGTCATTATATGCAGAATCAGCTAAAGTATGTGGCTTGTTAGTGGCCATGATAATAATTTCATATTCGCCTAAAGCAAGTGGCATGTATTCATATTTCAAAGTATTGCAATCGAGGAAAATGGCACTATCTTTTTTGCCCATAATGCAGGCAAATTGATCCATAATACCTGAGTTCAAGCCTACAAATTCATTTTCGGTTCTTTGACCCATCTTAGCTAATACAATCCGATCAACATCTAAGTTGAATTCATCTTTTAAGATAATCCCCATCAACATTTCGATGGCAGCACTTGATGATAAGCCTGAGCCTGATGGTAAGTTGGCTTTAATATACAGGTTAAAGCCATGATTGATGTTGTCGTATTTTTCACGTAAGTAAGTGATCATGCCTTTAAAGTAGTTAGCCCAGAAACGATCGTCTTTCTCTACAGTGGTATCATCAATATCAAATTCGACGATATCACCATCAACGTTGCCTGAGAAAAGACGTACTTTCTTGTCTTCTCTTGGACCATAAACGCCATAAACACCTAAGCTAATTGCGGCTGGGAAAACATGCCCACCATTATAGTCGGTGTGTTCACCAATAACATTAATTCTACCTGGTGAGAAGAATACATCTTGTCCCTTTTCACCAAAAGTTTTTTCGTATTCAGTAAGTAATTCTTCTTTATTCATTGTTTGTACCTCAAATTTGTACTGTAATCGCTTTCAGCTACTAGTATATCTCTTTTACTTCTTTTAGTAAATAGTTTACTAGAATAAATAAAATGTTTAATTAGATGAATTAAAAAAGCCAGACGCTTGTCTGCAAAAAAATAGCCTTAGCTCACACTAAGACCATTTTGCTTATTAAAATTTTCTTTCACCATGTTGGTAAACTTGTTTATCAGCTTGTTCAACTGCAGATACGTCTTTTAACGGATTATCTTTCAGCACTAAGAAATCTGCATATTTTCCTACTTCTAAAGAACCGTAATCTTGATCAATCTTAAGCAATTCCGCAGATCCTAAACCAGCCGCGCAAAGTGCTTGATAATTGCTAGCACCAGCTTTAGTTAATTCGGTAAGTTCTTTAGCCGTATCTTTAAGTGGATTCATGAAAGTACCAGCATCAGTCCCCAAAGCTAACTTCACACCTGATTCAATAGCTTTTCCTACATTCTTATAAAGAATGCTGCAAGTCCAAATAGAACATCTGTCATGTGCTCTGTTCTGTCTCTAAAGAATCTGGTTGAGACTTTCCAACTGAAAATTACTACTAGAAGCAAAGCGAAAAAAGTTTAATATACCGTTAGAAACCAGAGCGATTAAGTTTGCTACAGTTTGCAGTCCATGTTCAAATCCACTTTGTTGCCAAGTGGCCCAAGATCTGGAAATTAAACGACCTAATTGAAGGCCTTGCTTACCGAAAATTAAACCATTCATTGGGTCTACGATAACATTTTGGATCATGATACCGAAACCGGCAATCATAGTCGTAGCTGTGACAAGTACAAATGTATCACGCAGCGTTAATAATAATCTGTTACCGGAAATTTTTCCGGCAATTCTGATAAAACCATTTTCGAATTTCTTTAAACCCGATGGCGTCGAATTACTACTCATAATTTCTCTCCCTCTTTTTGTAACCGTCTACATCTCACTTGCAAATATATGATATAACATATTTTGTTTCGCCAATATTGTTATAACAAAAAGAGAGAATTTTTATTATTCTCTCCTTTTAAATCTATAAGACAATTGCTTCTTTTATTGGAAATTTTGTTATGCGGTAGTAAGTTTCGTTCCATTCAAACGCCCGGCCACCACTCAAATATGATTTTTGCAGCCATTTAAGTAGTGGTTCCTTTTCTTCAACTTGACCTTTTACTTCGCCTTTAGCAATCAAATCCTGATCAGCATGAACTAAGGAAATTTCGCGTGTTGCCTTAGCAGGCTTAACATTAAGTTTTTGTTGGATTAATGGATATATTGAAGATTCCATCATTTCCATATTCAGGCCTTGGATTACTTTGGCAGGAATACAAATTTTTTGAAAAGCCACAAGTTGCTTATTTGTTGCCATTGCTGCTCGTTTTATTGTATAGACGATATCATATGGCTGAACATTTAAGGCTTCTGTGATTTTTGGAATTACTTGCCCTACTTCAAAATCAAGCAATTTCAATTTGTACTTTTTAAGATTGATTAATTCCAATTGATTTGAATCTACTGTAGCATGCATTAAATTACGTTCCTTTACATAAGTGCCTGCACCTTGGATTCGATAGATTAGGCCTTGGCTTTCCAACTCTTTCATAGCATTACGAACCGTGATGCGACTAACATTGTATGATCTTGCTAGATCGAATTCTTTAGGAAGTTGATCATTAGGTTGATATTCCCCTGTTTCAATCTCATGTTTTAGCTTTTCTGCGATTGCTAAATATTTAGGCGTATCTTTCATATTCTCATCTCAATTCATGATTTGTTATATCATATTTGTTCTAACATGCTTGCTTTTTTAGTGCATGTATATCATACCGTATGATTTTTATTTTGGTTTACAAAAAAAGAGATAGGTATTCAACCTATCCCTAATCTTCGTTTTTTCTTATCTATTCATAATCAACCAATTCTGAAAGTGGATATCTAGTAGTTGTAATCTCATCTTCAGCCTTTGGATCGTGCTTACCAATCGCAATTGCCATTACTGGTACGTATTGCTTAGGATCAAGTCCCATCACGGCTGCAGCCTTTTTAGCATCATAACCTGCCATCGCATTAGTGTCATAACCGTGCTCACGTGCAATCAACATAAATTGCATGGCAGCAAGTGAAGAATCAACCATCGAATCCGCAACTAACATTTCTTGTGGTGCCTTTTCATATAGTGGCATGAATGTATTTAAAGCCGCTTCCATTGCTTCCTTAGTTACTTTCTTTTCTTCATACATGCTGTGCCATAATTGACTGTATTTCTTGAAAGCCAACGTGTTACCGAAGAATAGGACTATGGCAGAGCTATTATCAACTTGCGGGAAGTTAAAAGGCATAAAGTATTGGTGCAGCTTCTCTCTACCCTCTTTTGTATCAACAACTATGAATTTCCAGGCTTGCAAATTGCATGCGGAAGGAGCAGTGATAGTTTCTTCCAGCATTTCATTCATTTCTTCATGACTAATTTTTATGGATGGATCAAATCTACGTACTGAATGTCTTTCAGTCAAAATTTTATGAAAATCATTATTTACTATACTCATTTTTTAAGCCTCCATCGTTATTTCTTATCGCTTACATCACTAGTATAAAGCATATTAGTCATAATGTCGCTCTTATATTATTGAAAAAGGCGTAAACAAAAAGGATAAATAACTCCCTTTATTATCTAGATATGTACTATAATAATATTAGATTTAGCTAATGAAAGTTAGCTATTTCGATGACTACATTTTCATCTCTTGATATAGTCACGTTTTTCCAAACATCCTAGTGCATTGGAAATAATGATGCACTTGTTCGCATATAAAAAGACCACTGATTTATTCCGTCAGTGGTCTTTTTATTTATACTATATTCACAGTTAAGTGATATTATTACACTTTAACCATTGTTTAAGCTCTATTCTTGAAATGTCATTCACCCTCTTGCCATCCAAGACAAGCGTGTCAGGCAACAATTTTCTCAACTCTTCCACGCCACGTTCTGGGGTACTCAAAAGGAAGTTAGAAATTTCGCCTAGCTTCCTTATTTATTGATCTAAATTCGAGGGAAAGAAATAGGATTTGTTACTTGGTTAAGACTTGGACATCCCATCCTTTCATTGAACTCTTAGCTTTTTCACCAGTTAAGATGTCTTCATAATCCGCAAATTTATTTGGCAATTCTCTTTCTTCATTGCTCATGTTAAGCACGAAGTAAAGTTCCTTGCCATCTGCTGTGACACGCTTAGTTACTTCAAGCTTATGGCTGTCGCAAACTAATGATTCAACTCCAGTTTCAAGCACAATGTGGTTGAATAATTGTGTCAAACCTTGGTGACCTAACTTGGTTCCAACGTACCAAGCCTTGCCTTTGCCATAATCATTTTCAGTAATCGCAGCAGTGCCAGTGTAAAACTCATCAGCGTAGCTTGCCAAAACTTTGGCCTTATTTGGATGAATCAAATCACACATTAAGTTAGTTTCGTATTCTTTGCCATCCATCGTGACTCTAACTTTTTGACCTGGAACCATTGCGTCGCTTTCTTCAACCCAGATGCCGGTGACATCTTTCAATGGACCAGGATAGCCGCCAAGGTAAACATTGTCAGTTGAATCAACCATACCTGACATGTAGGTAGTAACGAGGTGGCCGCCCTTTTCAACATAGCTGTTGATCTTTTCAGCTAAACCTGCTTTAACCATGTAAAGCACTGGTGCAACAACCAAGTCATAGTTACTAAAGTCATCATCAACACCAATAATATCGGTTGGAATGTTGCGTTCATAGAATTGACGGTAGTAGTCCAAAATTGAGTCAACATAATTCAAATCTTGAGTAATGCCATCAACATATTCGTATGACCAGAAGTTGCTCCAATCAAAGACAATTGCGACTTTAGCTTTAGTCTTTGAACCTAAGATTGTTGGACCAGCCTCCTTTAATTTTTGACCCAAATCAGCCAATTCACGGAAGGCTCTAGTATCGGTTCTTTGTGAATGAGCAATAATTGCACTGTGGAATTTTTCGGAACCACCCACTGCTTGCTTTAATTGGAAGAACTGAACAGTGTCAGCACCGTGAGCAACAGCTTGCAATTCAGTTGCGGCCATTTGACCTGGACGCTTTAGTGGACTGTAAGATTGCCAGTTAACTTGTGAAGGTGCAGATTCCATTAACATAAATGGTTGATGCTTAAGGCTTCTCATTAAGTCATACAAGAATGCTGGCTTATAAGCAGGTGCGTCGTAAGTTGGATAACTATCATAGGAAATAATATCTTGATCCTTGGCCCACTTTTGATAGTCAATCATCTTGTTTGGCAAACTGTGGAAGTTAGTAGTTACAGGCGTTTCAGGATCGTACTTCTTGATGACTGCCTTTTCCATCTTGAAGAGGTTTTGCAAACTTTCGGATTGAAAGCGCAAGTAGTCGATTGAAAGGCCAGCAACAATGGTTTCGCTACTTTCTGGACCCCATGCATCCCCCAACTCGTTTGGAACAACAATTTCATCCCAGTCATAAATCGTGTGACTCCAAACATTCATGTTCCAAGCCTTGTTGAGCGCACCCAAGGTCTTGTATTTGTTTCTCAACCAGTCACGGAAGGCGTTTTGACAATTTCCACAGTAGCAGTTGCCACCGTATTCATTGTTCACGTGCCAAACTACGATATGCGGATTGTCAGCGTAGTGCTGGGCCAATTTTTCAACTAACTCACTATCCAGTCTTTGATAATTCTTGCTGTTCGGACAGAAATTGTGCCGCTGACCAAAGACGTGACGTCTGCCTTGGTAATCAACTCTTGCGATATCCGGATACTTTTTAAACATCCAGGCTGGCATTGCGGCTGTTGCCGTACCCATCACAATATCAAAGTTTGCATCAGATAATTCTTGAACGATCTTGTCTAATTTAGAAAAGTCATAGACTCCTTCTCTAGGTTCAAGAACTGCCCAAGAGAAAATATTAATTGTAGCTGAATTTAAATCTACCTTTTTAAAGACCTTAATGTCTTCAGGCCATGTTTCTTCTGTCCATTGATCGGGATTGTAGTCTCCACCATAAAGAAAACGTGATAATGTTTTTGTCATTTTTAAACCTCTACTTAAACTGGACTTCTACTACTTCATCACCATGTTTTACAGTAGAACCTGCTTTAATTGGACTAGCTTTTTTAATTCTACCTGGTTGAGTGTAGAAGGTAATGATCGTATCCTTGTAGCCATTCTTAAGAGCCAAATCACGATCAAATTCTAGTAATAAGTTGCCCTTCTTGACTTCTTGTCCATCATCATAATACGTTTCAAAGCCTTCACCACGCAAGTTTACTGTTCCAAGACCAACGTGGACGACTACTTGCAAGCCATTATCTGAGATAATCTCAAAGGCGTGTTTTGTACCAAAGGTAAATCTAATTTTACCATCGAATGGTGCATAGATCTTGCCGGCACTTGGTTTGATTGCGAATCCCTTTCCTGGGAATGGCTTACCATCTTCGTCGACGACGGAGGACATTTGCATCAATTCACCATCGGCTGGTGCGTAAATCTTTTGCTGTCTAGGTCTTGCTTTAGTTGAATCGTCTTTTTCGATTTCACCTTCAGCAAGCTTAGTCTTCAATTCTTCAACAACTTCGGCGTGTTTCTTTTCGGTCAAAGTTACTTTGCTTAAGAACACGATGATTGAAATCACAGCTAAGATTAAAGGAATATATAAGGCCATTGTATTAAAAGTGCTGATATCGTGTGCTGTCATGTCGGCAGCAGTTGCGGCACCTGTCATACCAGCTGCAATAGCTACATATCCAACCAAAGCATTAGAAACAGCACCAGTGAATTTATCGATCATTGGACGAACTGCCAAAACGACGGCCTCGTTTCTTTGACCACTCTTAAGCTGACCATATTCAATCGCATCAGTTAAGGTCAAAACAGTTACTAATTGAGCAAAGTTGATGTTGAATAAAACCAACCCTAAGTCCATTAACACAACATTATCACGGCAGAAAATGAATAAAAGATAAGCACAGATCATGCAAGTTTGACCTGCAACAAACAACCATTTTCTTGGAATGTACTTATTTAAAACTGGGAATAATGGACTGACACAGAACCCTACAATCGTTGCAGCAAGCCCTACAACCCAGAATTCGCCTGGTTTACCAATGACAAACTTGTACAGGTAGAACAAAACCCCGTTAGTAATAGTGTTAGCAAGTGAAAAGACTAAGTAGGCTAAACTCGGCCAAAGAATTTGATCGTTATGGAAAATAGCACTGAAGACTTGAGGCAAAGTAGTTTTCTGCTTGGCTGAATTTCTAATTAAATTGTGCTTTTCTTTAGTACCTAAGCAAACAATAATGGCACAAACAATTGCTAAAGCTGAAATTACGGCCGCAAAGGCAAGCCAACCTGGTGCGCCTTCTTCATGTTTACCAGTAACTGCATAAGTTACCCCAGTTACTAAAGGAACAACGATAATTGCTAAACCGTTCCAACCAATAGCACCTGAAAAGGCACCCAATGAAGTATAAATACCACGCTCATGTGAATCTTCACTTAAAGCCGGAACCATACCCCAATATGAAACATCGGATAATGAATAGAAGATATCAAAACCGATGTAGATAATTACGAATAAGATAGCGAAAAGAATCCAATTGCTTTGCGCTAAGCCAAAGATTCCAGTAAATAAAATTAATAATAATACTGCACTAACTACAGTACCCAAGAAAATCCATGGCTTAAACTTTCCCCATCTTGTTTTGGTATTATCAACTATGTTGCCCAAGATTGGGTCAATAACCAACTCGACAATTCTAATCACTACCATTAAGCCAGTGATTAAACCAATCAATTTATCAGCTACTGATTGCTCTAGCCCACTGAACATTCCGCTAGTAATAAAAATAATAAAGTATGTACTCATTACACCATAAAAAGCTGCGTGTCCTAAGTTACCCAGACAGAATGATGCATAGGAAATTATTTGTTTCCCTAAATTTTTATGACCGTTTGTCATAATGCTTCCTCCTAAATTGTTATCATCTGTAATCGTTTACATATCTGAGTATACGCTTAGTGTCAGTTTTGGTAAATTATTTATTTAATATAACTAAATTATTTACTTAGAGTAAATAATAAAAGAGAATGCTATGCTTCAGCATTCTCTTTTCAAAATATTCAAAATAAAAAATTTTTATTTACTAAAAAATTTACTCACCTTTAGGAATAAAGCTTTTACGTACCACCAAGTTAGTGTTTATATTCACATCAATATGCGCACGATCAGGTTGAATAATTAAATTGGTCAGCATAGTTAAAGCTAAATCAATCATTTCCTGCTGGTTGATGTTGTAAGAAGAAAGTGGTGGTGATACGTACTTCACTACATTACTGTTATTGATACTCAAGATTGCGGTATCTTTTGGTACGTTAATATTTTCTTCGTTAAAGGCCTGTAAAACACCGACTGCTAATGTATCAGAAGCAATTAAAAATGCATCTGGTAAATTGTTCTTGTACTTCTTTATTACTTCTTTGCCAAGCTTATAACCATTTTCAACGCTGAATGGTCCTGAAACGAACATGTTGCTGTCATCTTTTCCGCGAACCTTCATATATTCCGCAAAGGCAACGGAACGTGGATCATTTTCTTGAATATGATCATGCTTAGGGCCAACACCACCAATAAAACCAATCGATTTATAGCCGTTTTTAATAAACAAATCAATAGCATTCTTAACTGTTAAAGTTAAGTTAGGTCTAATTGAATCAAACAATTCGGGAGCTGGATTAGTATCAACAAACACCCCATTTGGTAAAACTCCGTGCAATTTTACCAACTCAGCATTTTCGATTGGCGCTGCTCCTACTCCAATAAAACCTTGGAACAATGAGGCATTTTCAATTAAGTCAGCCGCATTATAAAAGGTCTTCATCTTCATTGATTCTTGCTTAACGGTTTCTACCAAGGCTTGCTTTAAAGAAGTAAAATACTCATCTTGCAACTGTTCTTTATGGTTAGTGCGGTAAAGAAGCGCAATTGTAGGCTTAATTTCCTTTTCTTGGTGGTCTTTCCAATAACCAAGCTTATTAGCAATTTCTAAAATTTTATTTTTGGTATCTGCAGTAATCGATAAGTTAGGATCATTATTGAGCAACCGCGAAACAGTCGCAGAAGAATACCCCGACTTTTGTGCAATTTCTTTAATAGTTGTCATAATTATTTCTTTCCCATTTACTAATATTCCTGTCTTTATTATACAAAATATTTACTTAATTCCAATAAAGATCAATTTTATTCAAAAATATTTTTCTCGAGATTTGCCAATTAATTTATTTACTTTTAACTACTAAATTATTTATTTATTTGATAAATTATTTAATTTGGTGTTATAATAAAACCGTTTTCAAAATATATTTTTTATAGAAACTAGGTCTTATCATGAAAGCAAATATCAAATGGCTTGATGATCCTGAAGTCTTCAGGGTTAATCAACTGCCAGCTCACAGTGATCATCCCTTTTACAAAGATTACCGTGAATGGCAAAACCACAGCAGCAGTTTTAAACAAAGCCTCAACGGTGCCTGGCAGTTTCATTTTTCAAAAGATCCTCAAAGCCGGCCCATTGATTTTTACAAACGCAGCTTTGACTCATCTTCCTTTGACACCATCCCCGTTCCTAGTGAAATTGAATTAAACGGCTACGCCCAAAATCAATACACTAACATTCTGTATCCCTGGGAAAGCAAAATCTATCGTAAACCTGCCTACACCCTGGGGCGCGGCATCAAGGATGGCGATTTTAGTCAAGGAAAAGACAACACAGTCGGTTCATATCTTAAACACTTTGACTTAAATCCTGCTTTAGCCGGCCATGACATCCATATTCAATTCGAAGGCGTTGAACGGGCCATGTATGTCTATCTCAACGGTCACTTCATCGGTTACGCCGAAGATAGTTTCACACCTTCCGAATTCGATCTTACACCTTACATTCAAGCAAAAGACAACATCTTAGCTGTCGAAGTCTTCAAACACAGCACTGCTTCCTGGCTAGAAGATCAAGATATGTTTAGATTCTCCGGTATTTTTCGTTCAGTTGAACTCTTAGCCTTACCTCGGACTCATCTAATGGATCTAGATATCAAACCAACTGTTGTTAATGATTACCATGACGGTGTCTTCAACGCTAAATTGCACTTTATGGGTAAAACCAGTGGCAATGTCCACGTCTTAGTTGAAGACATCGATGGCAAAACTTTACTTAATAAAAAGTTGCCACTTAAATCAACCGTTGAAATTGAAAACGAAACTTTTGCCAATGTTCACCTATGGGACAACCATGATCCATACCTTTATCAATTAATCATTGAAGTTCATGACCAAGATGGCAAATTAGTTGAACTTATTCCTTACCAATTTGGTTTTAGAAAAATTGAAATTACCAAGGATCATGTGGTTTTGCTTAACGGAAAAAGATTAATCATCAACGGCGTTAATCGTCACGAATGGGATGCTAAGCGTGGCCGCAGTATTACCCTAGCCGACATGAAGCAAGACATTGCTACCTTTAAACACAACAACATCAATGCCGTTAGAACCTGCCACTATCCAAATCAAATTCCTTGGTACTATCTCTGCGATCAAAACGGAATTTACATGATGGCGGAAAACAATTTGGAGTCCCATGGCACCTGGCAAAAGTTAGGCCAAGTTGAAGCTACTTCCAATGTACCCGGCAGCATCCCCGAATGGCGTGAAGTCGTCGTCGACCGTGCCCGCAGCAATTATGAAACCTTCAAGAATCACACTGCAATCTTATTCTGGTCACTTGGCAACGAATCATATGCCGGCAGCAACATCGCCGCTATGAACAAACTCTACAAAGATCACGATTCTTCTCGCCTCACCCACTACGAAGGCGTCTTCCATGCACCAGAATTTAAGAAAGAAATCTCAGACCTTGAAAGCTGTATGTATTTGCCACCTAAAGAGGCAGAAGAATATCTCCAAAATCCTAAAAAGCCACTTGTCGAATGTGAATACATGCACGACATGGGTAACTCCGACGGTGGCATGGGCTCTTACATCAAGCTAATTGATAAATACCCTCAGTACATGGGCGGCTTTATCTGGGACTTCATCGATCAGGCTTTGCTTGTGCATGATCCAGTCAGCGGACAGGACGTATTGCGTTACGGTGGCGACTTTGATGATCGTCACTCCGATTATGAATTCTCTGGCGACGGTTTAATGTTCGCAGACCGCACACCCAAACCAGCAATGCAGGAGGTTAGATACTACTATGGCTTACACAAATAATTTACACGTCGTTTATGGCGAAGCTAGTTTAGGAGTCAATGGTCAAGATTTCGCCTATTTATTCAGCTACGAGCGTGGTGGCCTTGAATCTTTGAAAATTAAGGACAAAGAATGGCTTTACCGCACGCCTACACCAACTTTTTGGCGGGCGACCACCGATAACGATCGCGGTAGTGGCTTTAATCAAAAAGCAGCCCAATGGCTAGGAGCTGACATGTTCACTAAATGTGTGGGTATTCACGTTCAAGTTGACGATCACCAATTCGACGAATTGCCTGTCGCTCCAATCAATAATCAATTTAGCAATCAGGAATTTGCCCATGAAGTAAAAGTGGCTTTTGACTACGAAACTTTAACTACTCCTGCAACCAAAGTCAAAATCATTTATAATATTAATGATTTTGGTCACATGACGATTACCATGCATTATTTTGGTAAAAAAGGCTTGCCGCCTTTGCCTGTTATCGGCATGAGATTCATTATGCCAACCAAGGCTAAAAGTTTTGACTATACTGGCTTGTCTGGTGAAACCTACCCTGACAGAATGGCTGGAGCAGAACGCGGAACTTTCCACATTGACGGCTTGCCAGTTACTAAGTATCTTGTACCACAGGAAAACGGGATGCACATGCAGACTAATGAATTAGTCATCACCCGTAATTCTACGCAAAACAATGCGGACAAAGATGGCGACTTTAGTTTAAAGATTACGCAAACTAAGCAGCCATTTAACTTCAGTTTACTGCCATACACTGCAGAAGAATTAGAAAATGCTACCCACATTGAAGAGTTGCCATTGGCTCGTAGAAGCGTATTGGTAATCGCGGGAGCTGTTCGCGGCGTAGGCGGCATCGACAGCTGGGGCTCCGATGTAGAAGAGCAATACCACATCGATCCTGAGCAAGATCATGAATTCTCATTTACGCTAAATTAATTTAAATAATTTATTTTAAATTAGTAAATAATTTACTAAATAATGTGTTATAATGTAATCGGTTTAAGTAAAGACTAATAACCAATTAAAAAAGGAGTAAACATGAAAGTTTTAGTTATCGGCGGTGCCGGCTATATCGGCTCACACGCTGTTCGTGAATTAGTTAAGGAAGGCAACGATGTCGTTGTTCTTGATGCTTTGTACACCGGTCACAGAAAAGCCGTTGATCCAAAGGCCAAGTTTTACCAAGGCGATATCGAAGATACCTTCTTAGTTTCAAAGATTTTACGTGATGAAAAGATCGATGCTGTTATGCACTTTGCTGCATATTCATTGGTACCTGAATCAGTTAAGAAACCACTTAAATACTACGACAACAACGTTGCTGGAATGATTTCACTTTTGAAAGCAATGAATGACGCTGGTACTAAGTACTTAGTCTTCTCAAGTTCAGCCGCTACCTACGGTATCCCTAAGAAGTTGCCAATCACAGAAGACACCCCACTTAACCCAATCAACCCATACGGTGAAACCAAGATGATGATGGAAAAGATCATGGCCTGGGCCGACAAGGCTGACGGCATTAAGTACACTGCTCTTCGCTACTTCAACGTTGCTGGTGCTTCAAGCGACGGTACAATCGGTGAAGACCACGCTCCAGAAACTCACCTTATTCCAAACATTTTGAAGAGTGCTATTTCTGGTGATGGCAAGTTTACCATCTTCGGTGATGACTACAACACTAAAGACGGTACTAATGTCCGTGACTACGTTCAAGTTGAAGACTTAATTGACGCTCACATCTTAGCTTTAAAGCACATGATGAAGATCAACAAGTCAGATGTCTTTAACTTGGGTACTGCTCACGGCTACTCAAACCTTGAAATTTTGGAAAGTGCTAAGAAAGTTACCGGTATCGACATCCCTTACACTATGGGACCACGTCGTGGCGGTGACCCTGACTCACTTGTTGCCGACTCAACTAAGGCAAGAACCATTTTAGGCTGGAAGCCAAAGCACGAAAATGTCGACGATGTAATCGCAACCGCTTGGAAGTGGCACAAGAGTCACCCAAAGGGCTACGAAGACAAGTAATAAAGTAAATTAAAATAAAATCTAACCCTATCTTTTTAACTATTTCTATTTTCTATTATCAAAAAATGTCAGTCCGATCAACTGGCATTTTTCTTTGGCACAAATTCTGGTACAGACCATTATTAATTTGATATTGTATAATAGTTGATGAAACAAATGGCGGAATTTTATGACAAGTATTAGAGACATCGCTAAAATTGCAGGCGTATCCCCTGCTAGCGTTTCGCGAATCTTAAACAATGATCCCACCTTTCATATCAATGAAGCTGCACGTGGTCGTGTAATCGAGATTGCCAAAAAGCTAAATTACAACAAAGCCGACAAAAAGCGCGGACCAAAACAACCTGATTCTTCCCTTTCAATTGCTTTAGTTATGCGCTATGGCAACATGCGTGAATTCAACGACCCCTACTTTTTGAATATGCATAAAGGAATCAACGAAGAAGCTAAAAAATGGCACTTACGCGTTGAACAGCCTTGTCAACTACCCTAGACTGAAGTCTAGGGCTTAGTGGCTCGTTAGCTTGCGTTAACCAGAACACCAACTTGCTTAGATACGGACTTGACTTACCAGCAATAGTCTTT
>OLPK01000611.1_pt1 | contig 33979 bp, 30 predicted proteins | sample 1672261 | NCBI WGS metagenome assembly OLPK01 (sample SAMEA3136665, study PRJEB25190) | human gut metagenome
ATTAGAACCTGAATCTAACGCGTCTGCCAATTCCGCCATATCCGCATATTCTGTTTTGTTTGCGAGCTGTGTCGCTCGGAACGATAGTTATTATACCAGATATGGCAGAATTGTCAAGCATTTTTTCAAAAAAACTTTTTCCTCACTACAAAACGTCATACTTTCGCGAAAAAAGCCCTCTGCAGGCCGATTTTCCGGCGGTGCAGAGGGTCGGAGTTTCTTTGTTTTTTTCTTCAGCAGGCAGCCGTTCCGGAGGCCAGCAGATCAGACTCTGCCCCACACCAGCCACAGGTACGCATAGCCTGCCAGCACGGCGGCCAGCGTAAAGGGCACGCCGATGCGCAGGAAGTCGCGGGTGGTGACGGTCTCGCCGTTTTTGCGCAGAATGCCAATGGCCGCGATATTGGCCGAAGCACCGATGGGGGTCAGGTTGCCGCCCAACGTTGCACCGGTGAGCAGGCCGAAGTAAAACACATAGGGTTCCACGCCCACGCCATCGTCCATCAGGGCGGCGATGCTCTGCACCACCGGCAGCATGGCGGCCACGTAAGGGATGTTATCGATGAAGGCCGAAAGCACCACCGACACCACCACCAGCAGGGTGAACAGCCGGAAGGGGTTTTCCCCTGCCACGGCATGGAACAGCCGGGCTGCTGCGTCGATAACACCCGCCGCGTGGATGCCCGCGATCACGATGAACAAGCCAAACAACAGCAGCAGGGTATCGCAGTCCAGCTCGCCCAACACATGCGCCAGTGGCTTTGCCGACCCTGCCCGCAGGCAGGCGCGCGCCACGCCAAACAGGCACAGCCCCATGCACACAAGACCGCTGCGCAGCTCGTACACCGTGTGCAGCGGCCCGGCTGCAGGCTCCGGCAGGAAGGATGCCGCAATGAGCAGACCCACCGTCAGCAGCATCAGGGCAGTGGGCACATCATCCTCCACCTCAGTCTCCACCTTTGCGGCGATAGGCTGGGTCTCACGGCGGAACAGCCACAGCAGCACTGCCAGCGAAGCAAGTGCGCCCAGCTCTACGCCCCAGAAGATGCCCGGACGGCCCCGCATCCAGAAGAAATCGAAGAAATTCATGTCGGCAAAGCTGCCCAGCAGGATGCTGGTGGTGTCGCCCACCAGCGTGGCCGCGCCCTGCAGGTTAGAGGACACCGCAATGGCAATGAGCACCGGCACCGGCGAGATCTTCAGCTTGCGGGCAATGGCAAGGCCCACCGGGGCCACCATGAGCACCGTGGCCACATTGTCCACAAAAGCACTGATGACACCGGCGAACAGCGCCAGCATACACACCGCCCACTTGACATCCGGCACACGGACGATAAGCATTTCCGCCAGGCGGGCAGGCATTTTGCTCTCGATGAACAGTGCCACCGTACCCATGGTGCCCGCCATCATGAGCAGCACATTATAATCCACGGCCTGCAGCGCGGCGCGGAGTGAAAACTCGTAGACTCCTGCCTCGCCCAGCACAATAAAGAGCACCGCACTGCACAGTGCCACCCACGGGCGGTACTGCTGCAGCCGCAGCATCAATACATAGGTAACAGCAAACAGGATCAGTGCAAGTATCATTCGTTGATCTCCCCGCTGCGGGCATCCTCGTCGATCATGCGGTAGCCCACGCCCAGCTCATTGAGGATATAGGCATTGCTGCCCGGACGGCTGCCCAGCTTTTTGCGGATATTGGCCATGTTCACCTGCAGCTTTTTGGTGCTGCCGATGTCGGTATCGCCCCAGATGGCCTTGACGATGGCCGCATAGGTCATCACGCGGCCCGCGTGCTGGGAAAGGAACGCCACGATGTTGTATTCGGTCTGGGTCAGCTTGATCTCCTGCTCGTCCACGAACACCTTACGGCGGTCATAGTTGATGCGCATTCCCTGTGCGCGGAACTCACCCGCCGGGGCATTGCCGCCGTGCATGGCACTGTAGCGGTTCAGCCGCAGGGCAGCGCGCACGCGGGCCAGCAGTTCGCCGGTGCTGAAGGGCTTGGTGATGTAATCATTGGCACCCAGATCCAGCGCTTCGATCTTATCCATCTCGTCGGTGCGGGCCGAGAGCACCACGATGGGGGTCATATACTTCTGCCGCACGGTGCGGATGAATTCCAGCCCGTCCCGGTCCGGCAGGCCCAGATCCAGAATGACCAGATCCGGGTTGTGGGAGGCGAACAGGGTCAGGCCCATGGTACAGGTATGAGCCACCAGAGCCTGATAATCGTTGGTGGTGAGCAGCGTTTCGATAAAGCTGCAGATATTTGCCTCATCCTCTACGATCAGGACCTTGAATTTGTTATTGCTCATCTTCTGCATCCTCCATTTCAATTTCTTCGGTCTCCAGCCAGAAGCGGATGGTCGTTCCCTCACCCAGACGGCTCTCGGCCTTGATCTCGCCGCCGTGCGCCTTGATGATGGCCGCACACACCGAAAGGCCGATGCCCATGCCGTGCTTGCGGCTGTCTGCCGGTACATCCGGGTCGGTGCCGCCGGTACCGGAGAACAGCGTTTTCAGCCGTTCTCTGGGGATGCCGCAGCCATTGTCCGTCACCTCGAACACCGCACGATTGCCCACCGTGAACACCTTCAAGGTCAGTTTTGTCATGCCCTCGGCGTGCAGAGCGGCATTTTCCAGCAGGTTCATCAGCACCTGCTGGATCAGCATGGAATCCATGGGGATCACGATAAAGGCATCCGGCGTTTCCAGCTCCACCGGGATCTCCGGGTAGCGCTTGCAGAACTTGACCAGCACCGTATCCAGCAGTTCGTCCAGCACAGTGGGGGTCTTTTGCACCGTCACCTTCTCGCTGTCGATGCGGGTGACGGAAAGCAGATTCTCCACCATGCGGGTCAGCCACTGGGCATCACTGCAGGCTTCGCCAAGCAGTTTAATGGTCTTTTCCTTATCCAGCGAGTCATAATTTTCGATCACAGTGGAGCAGGCACCGTAGATGGAGGTGAGCGGGGTGCGCAGATCGTGAGAAACCGCGCGCAGAAGGTTTGCACGCATCTTCTCCTTCTCGCTTTCCATACGCAGCTGTTCCTGCTTTTTGATGCGGGTGGTGAGGGTGCTGGTCATGATGGACACCACCAGCATCACAAGGCCGGAGAACAGGTTTTCCGACAGGGTAAAGTTGAAGGCGAAATACGGTGAAAGGAAGGCAAAGTTCACAGCCAGCACGCTGATGAGCGAAGCCGCCACGCCCCACGCATAACCTTCTGTATACATAGAGGTGACGAATACTGCCAGCATAAAGATAAGCATTGCTACGCCCTCAATGCGGCCCATAACGGCCTGTGTAAGCATCACCATGGCATAGGCGGCGAACAGAGCCAGCAGCATTACGGTGGCATCCCGCACAAGCGTCTGTTTTTTCATGCACATTCCCCTTCCCAAATAATATATTCCGTTTCCCGCATTATACCATAGAAAAACTAAAGATACAGTAAAAATCCTTTGCCGTAAAGAGGGACGTGATTTGACACTCCCTCTCCCCCGTAGTAGAATAGCCCTATCAACACTTTATCTCACTGGATCAGGAGTAACGATATGCTGTATTTCGAGAACGACTACTGTGAGGGTGCACACCCTGCCATCCTGCAAAAGCTGGCCGAGACCAACTTTGAAAAGGTGCCCGGCTATGGCACCGACCCCTACTGCGCCAGCGCCAAAGCAAAGATCTGCGCTGCCTGCGGCTGTCCGGATGCAGACGTGACCTTCATCTCCGGCGGCACCCAGACCAACGCCATCGTCATTGCGTCCATGCTGCAGCGCTGGCAGGGCGTGATGGCTGCTGCCACCGGCCATGTGGCTGCACACGAAGCCGGGGCCATTGAGTATACCGGCCACAAGGTCATTGCCCTGCCCGCCCACGAGGGCAAGGTGAGCGCCGCGGATGTGCGCGACTGGTGCGCCACCTTCTATGCCGATGCCAACCACGACCACATGGTGTTTCCCGGCATGGTATATATCTCTCACCCGTCCGAGTACGGCACCCTGTACACCAAGGCTGAGCTGGAAGAGCTGCACGCTGTGTGTCAGGAGTACCACATGCCCCTGTTCATGGACGGCGCACGCCTGGGCTACGGTCTGATGGCCAAGGGTACCGATGTTACCCTGCAGGATATCGCCCGCCTGACCGATGTGTTCTACATCGGCGGCACCAAGGTGGGCGCGCTGTGCGGCGAGGCCGTGGTGTTCCCCCACGGCGCACCGGCCCACTTTATGACTATGGTCAAGCAACAGGGCGCGCTGCTTGCCAAGGGCCGTCTGATGGGCCTGCAGTTCGATGTGCTGTTCACCGACGATCTGTACACCCGCATCAGCCGGAACGCCATCGAAACCGCAGACCGTCTGAAGGAGGGCCTTGCCGCCAAGGGCTACCGCTTCTATATGGAGTCGCCCACCAATCAGGTGTTCCCCATTCTGGAAAACAGCCAGCTGGAAGCGCTGGAGCCACTGGCAAAGTTCGGCTTCTGGGAGAAGTACGACGACACCCACACCGTGATGCGCATTGCCACCAGCTGGGCCACCCGCATGGAGGAGATCGAGCAGCTGATCGACCTGATGTGACCCTGCCGAAGATTTTCTGCCGGTTTTATGCGGGATACCAATTGCAATTCCTTTCACAATGTGGTATCTTTTGGGTAGACCAATGGGTTGGAGACGGTGGGCCTTGCAGGACAGCGTTCCGGCCAGCTGGCTCTATGAAATGATCGGAAAGAAGGTATTTTAACATGGGCTTTTTTGATAAGCTGTTCGGCGGCAAGACCGAGCAGGAAGAGACTGTCAAATTCTTCGGTCAGAGCAAGACCGTTCTGACCCCCATCCGCGGCAAGGTGCTGGCACAGGCCGACATCCCCGACGAGACCTTTGCACAGGGCATCCTTGGCCCCGGCTGCGGCATCGAGCCCACCGGCAAGACCGTGTATGCTCCGTTTGACGGCACCGTGGAACAGGTGGCTTCCACCCTGCACGCTGTGGGCCTGACCAGCGTGGACGGCATCGAGATCCTGATCCATGTTGGCATGGACACTGTGGAGATGCAGGGCAAGGGCTTCAAGGCACTGGTCAAGGTGGGCGATAAGGTCAAGGCCGGCACCCCGCTGCTGAAGGTGGATCTGGACGCCATCCGCGCCGCAGGCCATCCCACCGCTACCGCCATCATCGTGACCAACGGCGATGACATGGGCGAGCTGAAGATGCTGGCCGAGGGCGATGTGCTGGCCGGCACTCCGCTGTTCAAGTTCTGATCGTAATCGTAAAAGGCGTGAGCTTCCATTCGGAGGCCCACGCCTTTTTTGTTATTCCTTTTCTTGTTTATATTTCAGCACCTTCTGGGAGAAATGTCCATCGAAGAACTGGATGAAGGGGCCAAAGGCGATGATGATAACACCCACCACCATGCCGATGATGCGCCGTGCCGAGGGAGCCTGCCGGGTCTTGTTCATGACCTCCTTCTCTTTCTCCTTCTGTTTTTCGCCATTCTGTTGTTTTTGTGTTGAAAATTCAGGCCTTGAGCCGGGCTTCAATGGCCGCTTTGTCCAGTCCTTCGCCAATGACGATGAGCACATCCTGCCCCTGCGGGATGGGTTCCAGTGTTCTGCCGGCAGCGGTGGCGTTCAGCTCCAGCCAGCCGGTGGTGCCCTGCGGGTCCGGTGCAAAGCCCTTCACCCGCAGCACATGGCCGCAGGCGGCATCCGCAAACAGATGGTCGGCAGCGGCCTGCAGCTGCTGCAGCGTCAGGTGCTGCTCCAGAAAGCACAGAGAGCTGAAGGCTTCGTGCTCGTCAAAATGCAGCTTTTCGCAGCTGGCCTGCCTGCAGCCGCAGGCCGCAATGGCGGCAAGGTCGGCATCGGTAAGCCGTGCCCAGTCCTTGGTGATGATCTCTTCCGGCGCAAAGCGGCGGGAGCACTTGCAGCCCTCCAGCGCACGGGTCAGGTGGGCCACGGCGGCAGCGGTCTGCTGTTGCCCGGCCAGCTGGGTACGGCTGACCAGCACCCGGCCCGCGTTGGCCGTCTCGGACGCCAGCACGTACTCAGCCTGCGGCGAAAGCGTTTCCGGCAGCATGGCATCCACTATGGCGATCACATTGCCGATGTGATACCAGCGGTCCAGCGGGTCGTCCCGCAGCACATCAAAAAACTCGTCCACATCAAAGATGCCGCTGGGTTCCACCACCACCCGGTCGAACCCGCGCATGGCCATGGCAATGAGCTTGGTGCGCATCCGGCGCTGGTGGGTGTCGCAGTCGCATCCGCCGCTGATGGTCTCAAGGTCGCAGTTCGGGCCAAGAAGGTCCTGCACCAGCATTGCATCCACGTTCACTGCGCCGAAGTCGTTTTCCAGAATGCAGACATTGTGGCCCTGTGCCACCAGATACCGGACATACCGACGCAGAAAGGTGGTTTTGCCTGCGCCCAGAAAGCCGGTGATAAGGTCTACCTGTACCATAATAAAAAAGCACCTCCTGTGCTGTTGTTTGCCCGGTTCCAGTATACCGCAGCAAACTGCAATACGCCAGTGGCAGATGCAAAAAGCCCCGCATTTCTGCGGGACTTTTTATGTTCGTATTCAGCCGCTGTCGGATGCAGAGCTGTACTCGGCAATGACCTTGCGGGCGGCAGGTGCCATTTTGGCCGGTACGGCGGCAGGTTTTGCAAGGAAGTAGCCCTGCAGCGCATCCGCGCCCAGCTCGATGACCTTGCGCAGTTCGGCGGCGGTCTCCACGCCCTCGGCAATGATCTGCATGTTGCGCGGGTGGTCGAAGGTCTCCAGCGATTTGAAGAAGGTCAGCCGCTCGATTTCATACAGTGCGCCCTGCTCCTGCGCCAGCTTCATGATGGTAGCGGGTGAGCGCAGCGCTTCCATATCGGAGCGCATCAGGGCTTCGTAGGCCATCACCTTGCGGGCGCTGCTGCCGCAGCCCACGCAGCCAAGGGCCAGCGCCGCGGCGCACAGCCCGGACACGACCGCTTTGAGATATTTTTTCATCGATTTTCTCCCCTGAGGGCGCTCACGCAGCAGGACGTTCCGGCTACCATATCACCCGATTATACCTAGTTTATCATACCATCTTTTTCCGGGTGCGTAACCAAAATCCGGCAAAAACCTTCACGATCACAAGAAAGCGGAAGAACTTTCCACCCATCGGAATAAAAAGCACAGCCCTTCCCATTGACTGGGAAAAGCTGTGCTTTGCTGCTGTTATTCGTTTTTTTGCCGGGACGGTGGACACAGTGATCTGCTCATAATCCGCACTGTGTGCAAGATAAACGCTCAGGTCACCGGTGTTGGTGGTCTCCATGCCGTCCAGCTTTGTGCAGGCGCAAAGGCCAAAGGCCAGCACATCCATGCCGGCAGCAGCGCCCTGCCAGAATTTATCCTCGCAGCCAGGCTTTGCCCAGCGCCGCGGCAGATACTGCACAAAGCCCACAGCCGTCAACAGTTCATCCGCCTCGGCCAGCTGGGCCTCGGCAGCGGCATCGTCCAGCATATCCCTGCCCGCGCAGCGCTGCAGGATGACATGGCACACCGGGCGGCGTGTGGCCTCCAGCACCGAGTGACGGAAGCCGTAGCGGGAGACGTTCTTTTTGCCGTACAGCAGGATGAAGCCCATGCTGTTGCGGCTGTCCGCCCGCAGGAAGCCGTGGGTGATGTAGGGCATGCCCACCTGCCTGTTCACCCGCCGGGGCGACACCCGGCCCGAGATCCAGACACTAAAGACCCTTGCTCTCGCCGAGCACGCCCGTGCCGTGGAGGACGGCAGATTGTAAATGGTAAATATAGAAAAAGCACCGCTGCGTAGTACGATTTTGCCGCCATCATTGAACGCGCGCAGCCCCAGCAAGACCTTCAATCTGGCGGGCCTTGTGGGCAGCTACCATTTCAGCGGCGAGTGGGTGTAAATTTTTGATACAGTAAGAGGGGCTGCTGCACTTTCGGCTAAAACGATGTGCAGCAGCCCCTTCTTCGTATCGGATACAGACAACAAAAAAGCGTTCTGAGAGATCTCAGAACGCTTGGTGGTTGCGGGGGCCGGATTTGAACCAACGACCTTCGGGTTATGAGCCCGACGAGCTACCAGACTGCTCCACCCCGCGATATTTACTTTGTGCTCTCAGCGGTTCTCGCTGACTGCTCAAGTATAATACCACAAGGGCGGGCGGATGTCAAGTATTTTTTTGATTTATTTTTTCTTCTTTTTCCAAACCACGAACCCTGCGCAGGCGGCGGCTGCGATCACCACCACCGGCCATGCACCGGCAAGGGCAACGATGACCTGCTGCAGGCCATCCACAAAGTTCTGCCAGCCAGCGGAAAGGGCGCTGACAAAGCGGCTGCCGAAGCCCTCGCTGGGCGGCGAGTAGGTGCTCACCTCGCTCAGGCTCACGTACACGGTGCACTCTTCCACCTGATCGTTGTACCAGTCCATCTGGCTCTGCCAGCTCTCGATCTGGCTCTGCACATCCGTCAGGCTGGACTCGATCTCAAGCAGGTCGGAGAGGTTGTCGGCCTGCTGCTGCAGCTGCTGCAGGCGGGTTCGCTGGTTCTTGAGATTCTCAAGCCGGGTCTCCACGTCCATGTACTGGGCGGTCACGTCGTCGGCCTGCTGGTTTTTGTAGGTCACGTTGCCTGCTTCGGCCACGGCGGCAAGAAAGTTCTCGTAGTTCTGCTGCGGCACCCGGTAGGTCAGGCTGACACTGCGGCTGTCACCGGCATCCGAGTATTCACTGCTGGATTCCAGATAGCCGCCCGCTTCAGCAAGGGCAGCATCCAGCGCAGCACGGGCTGCGTCGTAGTCCTTGCTTTCCAGGCTGAGGTTCGCGGTGTAGATGATCTTTGCGTGGTCGGTGCTATGGGCCGCTGCTGCCGCGTCGTCCTCCGAATAAACAGCGGTGCCGTTGTCTGCGCCGCTTTCCAGCGCCATGGTGTTCAGACTGTAATCGGCTGCCATGGGGCTGTCCACAGCGGCGCGGTCCGCGCCGCCTGCCGCCATCACCGCCGCAGTGCTGTCCGCAGAATAATAGACCGCCGGGCTGCTGCTCTTTGCGCCAAGGCCGATTTGTCCGGTGGCAAAAGCACCATAGCCTACCACGCACACAGCAAGGCAGGCCGCCAGTACGCCCACCCGCTTTGCGGGGAAGCGGATCAGTTTCTTCTTCGGCTGCACCGGGGCGGACTGAGCTGGTACCGGTGCGTCGGTTTTCATCATGGGCTGGGCCTTTTCTTCTTCGGTCAACTGGTCTGTCATGGCCAGCAGCTTTGCCTTCAGATCGTCCGGGGCGTAGAGGTCGTCCGTCTCCATCTTGTACTCATACCACCTCATCTTCGATCTCCTCCTTCAGCATCGTATGTAACTGCGCCCGGGCACGCCGCAGCCAGCTCAGCACCGTGTTGGACGGTGCGCCCATCATCCGGCCGATTTCCGCCGCCGTGTATCCCTCGTAGTAATGCAGATAGATGGCATTGCGGTAGTTTTCCGGCAGGGCGCGCACTGCGTCCAGCACACTGCCGTCCTCAAACGCATCGGGCGCGGGCAGGTTCTCGTCCAGCTCGGTGTCCTTCTGATGGGCTGCGCGGGTCAGGTCCCGGCAGCGGTTGATGGCCACCCGCAGCAGCCACGCCTTGAGGTGCTCCTCACTCTCAAACGTACCATTATAATGCAGGAGCTTCTCGTAGACATCCTGCACCACGTCCTCGGCATCGGCTGTGCATCGGCTGTTGTGTATGGCAGCGCGGTAAACAGCATCGCTGTATTTCTGCACTGCCAGCGTAAATACTTCGTTTCTGGTCAGCTGTCCCATAGTTTCAAGCTCTCCTTTACCGCCTGTACAGGGCTGGTGGAATTCGTGTTCCACGGGGGACATTCACCCTATACACGGCTGAACGCCCCCGAAGATTGCATTGCTGGAAAAATTTATGAAAATCACCTTTTATATACTCTCTGCAGCAGGGCCACCCGTTCTGCAAGGAAGGTCTCGGCCTTCGGATGGTGCAGCCAGCGCTTGTTCGCCGCTGTGCCAGCCAGCTTTCTGCCCAGCGCTTCCGGGTCGGTATCGGCCTGCATCACATCCTGCATGGTCAGCTGCAGCGTCAGCGCCGCAGGGGTGTCCGGCAGCGGCGGCAGCGGGTCCTCCCACACAAAGGGCGGCAGCAGCTGCACCGCCACCGTGGCGCGGGTGCACTCCTCGGTGAGCAGCAGGGCTGCAGGCGTGCCGTCCGGCTGGACGTGCAGGGTGCTGTACAGCAGCTGCAGACTGCCCTCGGCCAGCAGGCGGATATCCCCCTCCCGCCCGGTAGGCGAAAGGCTCAAATATTCCCGCGCCTCGTCCAGATAGATGTGCCGGGCCGGTGCCTGCACGCGGGCATACAGCGCAGGCAGCGCAAAGCGGCCCGCTTTGTCCAGTGCGTGCTGCAAAAGCAGGTAGAACTCGGTCAGTGGGTAGGCCGGGTCCGGCTGCGGCATCCCGAAATCGGGGCGCGATACGTGTCCTCCACCCATAGGGAACCTCCTTGATAAATAACGCTGATGCGGTATAATAAATACAGAAGGGGCGCTGACTGCAAGGGTCAGCTTTCCATCCCGTTTGTCAAAAAGATTGACCGCACAGTTTGGAAGCAGGGCGGTCAATCTTTTTTTGTTATCATCTTACCATATTCTACGACGCATTACAACACGCCCTATTGTAAACCCTGCTGCAACTTCATTGTTGACCGTCTTCCCTCTGCCGCGTTATACTCAGCCACAGATGCCTTGTAAATTTTTAACAGAGGGGAATTCTATTCTATGAAAAACAAAAAACTGACCACCTATCAGATGGCTGTCACTGCGCTGATGGCCGCCGCGCTGTGCGTGCTTGGCCCGCTGAGCGTGCCCATCGGAGCCATCCCCATTTCGCTGTCAAACTTTGTCATCTGCCTGACCGCATGGCTGCTGGGGCCCAAGTTCGGCACGCTGAGCGTGGCGGTGTACCTGCTCATCGGCCTTGTGGGCGTGCCGGTGTTCTCCGGCTACGGCGCGGGCATTGCCAAGCTGGCAGGCCCCACCGGCGGCTATCTGGTGGGCTACCTGCTGCTGGCCTTCATCGGCGGTCTGTTCATCGAAAAGAGCAAGGGCCAGCCGGTGATCTCCGGCATCGGCCTTGTGCTGGGCGATGCCGCCTGCTACGTGCTGGGCACCGCATGGTTCGTGTTCCAGATGCAGTGCGAGCTGGGCTATGCGCTTTCGGTGTGCGTGTACCCGTTCATTGCGCTGGACCTCGCCAAGATCGTGGTGAGCTGCATCGTGGGTGCACTGCTGCGCAAGCGTCTGGTACAGGCTGGCGTGCTGAAGCTGAAGGAAGCCTAACAGGAAAAGCAAAAGGGAGACTGCAAACGCAGCCTCCCTTTTTTATTTGTGATCCGTTATTTTACATAGCCAAGGGTCGCAGCCATCACGGCCTTGATGGTGTGCATCCGGTTCTCGGCTTCGTCGAACACGATGCTCTGGGGGCCTTCAAACACTTCATCGGTCACTTCCATGGCATCGCGACCAAAGCGCTCGCCCATCTCCTTGCCCACGGTGGTCTTGTGGTCGTGGAAGGCGGGCAGGCAGTGCATGAACACAGCGTGCGGGCCTGCAATGTCCATCAGCTGCTGGTTGATCTGGTAGGCGGCAAGGTCGTTGATGCGCTCAGCCCACACCTCCACCGGCTCACCCATGGACACCCACACATCGGTGTACAGCACGTCGGCACCCTTGGCGGCCTTGGCGGGGTCCTCCTCAAAGGTGAGGGTGGCACCGGTCTCGGCAGCGATCTTCTGGCACTCGGCCACGAGGGCAGCGTCCGGCTGGTACTTCTTGGGTGCACAGGCAGTGAAGTTCAGGCCCATCTTGGCGCAGCCCACCATCAGGCTGTTGCCCATGTTGTAGCGGGCATCGCCGAAGTAAACGAAGTTGATGCCCTTCAGGTGGCCAAAGTGCTCCCGGATGGTGAGGAAGTCGGCCAGGATCTGGGTGGGATGGAACTCGTTGGTCAGGCCGTTCCACACCGGCACACCGGCGTAGTGGGCAAGGTCTTCCACGATCTGCTGGCCATAGCCGCGGTACTCGATGCCGTCGAACATGCGGCCCAGCACACGGGCAGTGTCGGCGATGGACTCCTTCTTGCCGATCTGGCTGCCGGACGGGTCAAGGTAGGTCACTTCCATGCCCAGATCGTGGGCAGCGACCTCGAAGCTGCAACGGGTGCGGGTGGAGGTCTTTTCAAAGATCAGGGCGATGTTCTTGCCTGCCAGCTGGTCATTGTGGCGGATGCCGGCCTTCTTTTTTGCCTTCAGGTCTGCGGCAAGGTCCAGCAGTTCTTCGATCTCGGCAGGGGTGTAGTCCAATAGCTTCAAAAAGCTGCGGTTCTTCAGACTCATTGTATATTTCCCTCTCTATGCAAGCATTCTTGAATATTTATTCAAGCTATGACTCTATTATAGTACGTTGCATCGGGAAGGTCAAGAGGAAGCTTACAGCTCCAGCTCTGCCTTCCGTCCGGTGGACTGATAGGCAGTCAGCTTCACGCCGGCCTTTTTGAACATGAACCGCGCCGCCACGCTGGAATCGCTGTCGTGGTACTTGTCGCCGTAGTACACCACCTCGGCAATGCCCGACTGGATGATGGCCTTGGTACACTCGTTGCAGGGGAACAGCGTCACGTACACCCGCGCACCTTTCAGGTTATTGTGGGCGCTGTTGAGGATGGCGTTCAGCTCGGCGTGGCACACGTACATATACTTGGTGTCCAGCGGTGCGCCCTCCCGCTCCCAGGGCATCTCGTCGTCGCTGCAGCCAATGGGCATACCGTTGTAGCCCAAGGACAGAATTTTGTTTTCCGAGCTGACGATGCACGCGCCCACCTGACTGTTGGGGTCCTTGGAGCGCATGGCCGTGAGCAGCGCAATGCCCATGAAATATTCATCCCAGTTGATGTAATCCGTGCGTTTCATTTTGGTATGCTCCTTGTGCCTTTATTCTGCCTTTTATTATAGCGTATCGCTGTGGATTTTACAATAAACTTTGGCACTGCCGTGCAACTTGCACAAAACCTTGCCCCGAAGTTTGGCGCTTGATTCGTCAGAATTTTCAAACGAAATATTTAAAAATCATTTTGAGTGTGGTATTATCTTTGTAAAATATGCCACAAAAGCGGAGAGAATGCTCCGTGCGGCGGAAATGAGGGAAAAACCGATATGAAATACGCAAGCAACAACATCCGCAATATCCTGATTGCCGGTCATGCCGGCAGCGGCAAGACCACGCTCACCGAGGCGCTGGTCTATTTTTCGGGCGCTGCCGAGCGTATGGGCCGGGTCGAGGACGGCACTACTGTTTCGGACTTTGACCCTGAGGAAGCAAAGCGCAAGGCCAGCCTGTCTGCATCGGTCGTCCCCGTGGAGTACGAGGGCATCAAGTACAACCTGATCGATGCGCCGGGCCTGTTCGACTTCGAGGCCGGTGAGTACGAGGGCATCCGCGCAGCCGAGAGCGTGCTGGTGGTGGTGTCCGGCCGCAGCGGCGTGACTGTGGGTGCCGAGAAGGCGTTCCAGCTGGCCCGCAAGAATGGCAAGGCTACCATGGTGTTCGTCTCCAAGTGCGATCTGGAGAATGCCAACTACTTCAAGATCCTTGAGGATATGAAGATCAAGTTCGGCTCCACCGTCTGTCCCTGCGTGGTGCCCGCCAAGCTGGACGACGGCACCCCCGTGTACATCAACCTGTTCAGCCAGAAGGCCTTCAAGTACGAGGGCGGCAAGCAGATCCAGGTGGATCTGCCGGACATCGGCCACCGTTTTCAGGGCCTGATCGAGGCCATGAGCGAAGCCATTGCCGAGACCGACGATGAGCTGATGGAAAAGTTCTTCGGCGGCGAAGCCTTCACCACCGAAGAGATCGTGGAGGGCATGCGCAAGGGCGTCAAGGACGGCCTGATCACCCCCGTGTTCTGCGGCAGCGCCGTGAACCAGCAGGCGCTGGATATGCTGCTGTTCAACATGCACAAGCTGCTGCCCAGTCCGGAGCACGAAGCCAGCACGCTGGCCGAGGATGCCGCCGGCGAGCCGGTGGAACTGCACTGCACCGTGGACGAGCCTACCGCCGCCTACGTGTTCAAGACCGTGGCCGACCCGTTCGTGGGCAAGCTGAGCTACCTGCGCGTGGTCAGCGGCAAGGTGACTGCAGGCGAACCCCTCACCAACGCCCGCACCGGCGATGTGGAGAAGATCTCCAAGCCCCTCACCGTCATTGGCAAAAAGCAGGTGGACTCCGACGGCATCATTGCCGGTGACATCGGCGCAGTGGCAAAGCTGGTGAGCGCCAAGACCGGCGACACCCTGTGCGACGCTGAGCGCGTGGTCAAGCTGCCCGCCCCCGTGTTCCCCAAGCCCAGCCTGTTCATGGCCGTCACTGTGGCCAAGAAGGGCGACGAGGGCAAGATCAGCAGCGCGCTGGCCCGCCTGATGGAAGAAGACCCCACCCTGAGCTACGAGAACAACGCCGAGACCCATCAGCAGGTGATCGGCGGTCTGGGCGAGCAGCATCTGGACGTGGTGAAGGCCAAACTCAAGAACAAGTTCGGCGTGGAGATCGGGCTGGAAGCACCCCGCATCGCCTACCGCGAATCCATCCGCAAGGCCTGCCAGAAGCAGGGCCGTCATAAGAAGCAGACCGGCGGTCACGGCCAGTTCGGTGATGTTATCATCAACTTCGAGCCCTGTGACAGCGAGCAGGTGGTGTTTGAGGAGAAGGTATTCGGCGGCAGCGTGCCCAAGAACTTCTTCCCGGCTGTTGAAAAGGGCGTGCGCCTTGCCGCCGAAAAGGGCGTGCTTGCAGGCTACCCCGTGGTGGGCCTGAAAGCCACCCTGCTGGACGGCAGCTACCACCCGGTGGACAGCTCCGAGATGGCCTTTATTATGGCCGCAAAGCTGGCTTACAAGGCCGCTATGCCGGAGGCCGGCCCGGTCATTCTGGAACCCATCCACACCCTGAAGGCTCATGTGCCGAACGACAACACCGGCGATATCATGGGCGATGTGACCAAGCGCCGCGGCCGCGTGCTGGGCATGGAGCCGGACGATGACGGCCTGCAGACCATCATCGCTGAAGTGCCGCTGGCAGAGCTTGCAAACTTTACCACCTTCATCCGGCAGACCACGCAGGGCCGCGGCTGGTTCACCACCGAGTTTGCCCGCTACGAGGTTCTGCCCGAGATGCTGGTGCCTGCCGTTGTGGAGCAGGCCAAGAAGCTGGGCAATCTGGACGAGAGCGCAGACGATTGATTCTCTAACTGAATAGGACATTTTCCCGACCCCCGTTGACACTTTTCCCTCTGTCAGCGGGGGTTTTTGTTGTTATTTTTCTCAGATCCTCTAAAATCTCTGCCATTTTTAGGCATCCTTCCAATCTTGTCTAAAATCCTTGATTTCTGTTGGGGGGGTAGAATAAAGATTGGTGAATCTTTTTTGTCCACGATCCGCGCAGACAAGATCCACCCGCAAAAGTCGTATCAAGGAGGAATTTATATGAAAACGCGACTTATCAGCCTGCTGCTGGCATTCAGCATGGCACTGACATTTCTGCCTGTCGGGGCAGTCTCTGCATTTGCGGCGGAGACGGGCGATACATTTAACTTTAACGGTCTTACATACGAGATAACAAGTGACACAACCGCCAAAGTCAAAGGACCCGAAGCAACCACCTTATTGACCCAAGTAACTATTCCAGAAAAAGCAACAAATTCCTTGAATGGAGAATCCTACACTGTAACAGCCATTGCGGATAAAGCTTTTCGCAACACAAGATTTAACGGCGAAATCACATCCATTACACTTCCCGATAGTTTGAAGGAAATCGGTGATTTCGCTTTCTTTTCTTGCCTCAAACTCGAAGACATCAATCTTCCCGATGGGCTTACTAAAATCGGGTATCAAGCTTTTCAGAACTGTTATAGTTTAACAGAAATCACCATTCCAAGCAGTGTAACTACTATGAGTTCACATGTGTTCAACCGCTGTATCGGACTAAAAAAAGTTACCTTTGAAAAGAATTCGCAGCTAAGCGCGCTTCCTGATGCAACCTTTGCCAACTGTGAAAGTCTGGAGTCTTTTACCCTTCCCAATGGATTCACTTCCATCGGCGAAAATGCTTTTTATAAATGCGGAAATCTCACCACATTAAACATCTCGGATGATGTTACTGAAATCAAAAAAGATGCTTTTATTGATTGCGCAAAGTTCAACACTATCAATTATGACGGTACCAAATACTCTTGGAACGCTCTACTAAAAAGCGGCAGCGTAGATAACACAGTTTTGGAAAAAATTCAAGCGGACGGCTTCACCGTGAATTACTGGGTACAGCCTTTGGTCGTCAGCGGCGGCATTTTCACAGTAGATGGCGATCCTGTAGTTGGCGATACAGCTATTGTGCCCGTCGGTGCTACAGTTGAAATCACTTTTGATCAGCAGTCTTTCGCTGACAGTGGTCTCTCTTTTGGTAGTTGGGAGATTGATGGTTTAAGCAATTCAGAATACTACAAAAATAAAGAAAGCTTCACCTTTACTATGCCTAAGAATCGCGTAGCAGTCACAGCTTCAACAATGGATATTCCCATCATCGATGACTCCCCTGTTGACCCTGGCATCAGCACTGCGGTAACGATCATTGGCGGTGCACTGCTGGTGGGCGGGCTGCATCAGCTGGGCACCGAGCTGTGGCTGATCCATCATCTGCCCAAGGGTACCGCCATCCCGGAAACTCGCATCGAACTGGCCGAAGTGCTCTGGAAGGATGCCGGACAGCCTGTTCCTGCTGCCGAAGCCGCTTATACCGATATCGACACCGACGACACCGATGCGCAGCAGGCTGCACAGTGGGCAATTGAAAACGAGCTGATGACGCTGCGCAGCAGTGAGCATCCGGACAAATTCGACCCCCATGTGCCGGTCTCCACCGTAAAAGCCATTCGCGCGTGGAAAAAGGCACAGCAGATGAAACCGTCTACCAAGTAACACCCAATGGAATCAAAACAGCCCGTTCTCCTTTTTTGAAGAGCGGGCTGTTCCGTTATTTGATCCAGCCGACACATTTTTCTGCCCTACCGCCGCCTTTTTTGTTGACAAAGCAGCCGCCTGCTATTATAATAATGTAGTCAAAATGGCATTCTTGTGCGGCTTTGCGGCTGCACAGCACAAATAGAGACAAGGAGAGATTCTCAACATGGCACAAGAGATCAAAATGTCCGCTGCCGGTCTGAAGGCAATGCAGGAGGAGCTGGAATACCTCAAAACGGTGCGCCGCAAGGAGCTGGCCGAAGAGATCAAGGAAGCACGCAGCCACGGCGACCTTTCCGAGAACAGCGAGTACGACGAGGCCAAGAATACGCAGGGTCTGGTGGAGAACCGCATCACCGAACTGGAGCAGATGATCAAGAACGCCGTCATCATTGATGAGAGCGAGCTGAGCGTGGACAATGTCTCTGTGGGCACCCACGTCACCATCCTCATGACCGGCGAGGACGAGAACGAGGAGTACGACATTGTGGGCCGCACCGAAGCCGACCCCCTGAACGGCAAGATCAGCGACGAAAGCCCCGTGGGCCACGCTCTGCTGGGCAAGGCTGTGGGCGACAAGGCCGAAGTGCTGCTGCCCACCGGCCACACCGTGGAGTACACCGTGCTGAACATTACCCACGCTGCAGGCTGAGCAGGCCAAACGAATAGGAGAAACCATGGAAGAACAAAAGAAGAACCCGGCGCAGGGCCTGTCCGAGAGCGAGCAGGTGCAGGTGCGCCGCCAGAAGCTGGCCGACCTGCAGGCTGCAGGCCACGACCCCTTCACCCTGACCAAGTACCCGCAGGATGCCTACTCTGCCGACCTGAAGGCCGAGTTTGCCGACCTGCCCAACGAGACCGACAGCGGCAAGACCGTGGCGCTGGCTGGCCGTATGATGTCCAAGCGCGTAATGGGCAAGGCAAGCTTTGCCCACCTGCGGGACGATAAGGGCGACATTCAGCTGTACGTCCGCCGCGATGAGCTGGGCGAAGAGCCTTACGCCGCCTTCAAGAAGCTGGACGTGGGCGATATCATCGGCGTGAAGGGCGAGGTGTTCCGCACCAAGACCGGCGAACTGAGCGTGCGCGCCACCGAGCTGACCCTGCTGGCCAAGAGCCTGCGCCCCCTGCCCGAGAAGTTCCACGGCCTGACCGACACCGAGATGCGTTACCGTCAGCGCTACGTGGACCTGATTGCAAACCCCGAGGTGAAGGACACCTTCGTGAAGCGCAGCCAGATCCTGAAGGAGATCCGCGCCTATCTGGACGAGAAGGGCTTTTTGGAGGTGGACACCCCCATCCTGACCCCCTTCGAGATTGGCGCATCCGCACGCCCCTTCTACACCCATCACAACAGCCTGAACATGGACATGGTGCTGCGCATCGAGACCGAGCTGTACCTCAAGCGCCTGATCGTGGGCGGCATGGACCGCGTGTACGAGGTGGGCCGCATCTTCCGCAACGAGGGCATGGACCCCAAGCACAACCCGGAGTTCACCAGCATCGAGCTGTATCAGGCCTTCACCGACTTCCACGGCATGATGGATCTGGTGGAGGAGCTGTACAAGCGCCTTGCCCAGAAGATCTGCGGCAGCATGGTCATCCCCTATCAGGGCAAGCAGATCGACATGGGCCACTGGGAGCGCCTGACCATGGTGGAAGCGGTCAAGAAGTATTCCGGCGTGGACTTCAACGACTGGAAGTCCGACGAGGATGCCATCGCCGCCGCCAAGGAGCACCACGTGGAGCTGCCCGAGGTGCCCACCAAGGGTTCCATTCTGGCCGAGTTCTTTGATGCCTTCGTGGAGGACAAGCTCATCCAGCCCACCTTCATCTACGACTACCCCGTAGAGATCAGCCCGCTGGCAAAGCGCAAGCCGGACGATCCCGCCTTCACCGAGCGCTTTGAGTATTTCATCGACTGCACCGAGTACGGCAACGCCTTCAGCGAGCTGAACGACCCCATCGACCAGAAGGGCCGCTTTGAGCGTCAGGTGGCCGAGCGCAAGGCCATCGAGCCCGACTGCAAGGCACAGGTGGACTACGACTACGTGAACGCACTGGAGTACGGCCTGCCCCCCACGGGCGGTCTGGGCTTCGGCGTGGACCGTCTGGTGATGCTGCTCACCGACAGCGCCTCCATCCGCGATGTGCTGCTGTTCCCCACGATGAAGCCGATTGAGCAGTAAAACGCAAAATTAAAACGCAGATACGATGAAATTTCGGACAAAATTCAAGCGGCATCTGCGGTACTACACCACAACTACACCAATTTTGGGACGTTTTCCCGAAAAGGAGCCTTACAAAGCGGTGTGGTGTAACAAGTGAATAGGCGGATTGGTGTAGTAGACAAACTACCCACAATATGATGAAAAGCAGGTACACTGTAGAAATGCGGTGTACCTGCTTTTATTTGCACAAATGTATTGACAATCATCTATGTATATGCTACACTATACGCATAGACGATTATCAATGTGAGGTGTTTCTATGAATGCTATGGATGTGGCTTTGATCTGCAAGGCGCTGGGCGATGCGAACCGGCTGGAAATCGTAAAGATGCTGTCGGACGGTGAGAAGTGCGGCTGTAAGCTGCTGGAACGGTTTGAAATTACCCAGCCGACCCTCTCTCACCACATGAAGATTCTGATGGAGTGCGGACTAGTGAATGCCCGCAAGGATGGCAAGTGGCAGCACTACTCCCTGAACTGCGAAACCCTGACCCAGTTCAAAGAATTTATAGAGGGACTGACCTGCTGCGGCTGCGGCTCTAATAGCGAAGGGGGGTGCTGCTCCTGATGGGCAAGTTTATCACCGATCAAATCCTCGGCATGAAGTGGCTGAATACGCTGATTGGAAATCTACTCGGCACATTGGGATTGGACGCAACAAGCCGAATCGGTGGGAGCATTCAGTTCTTCCTCTATGATGTGATTAAGATCACCGTGCTGCTCTGTGTGCTGATTTATCTGATCTCCTACATTCAGAGTTATTTTCCGCCGGAACGCAGTAAGAAAATTATGGGGCGGTTTCACGGTATCTGGGCAAACTGCATCGCAGCCCTGCTCGGCACGGTAACACCGTTCTGCTCCTGCTCGTCCATTCCACTGTTTATCGGATTTACCAGTGCCGGACTGCCGCTGGGTGTGACCTTCTCATTCCTGATTTCATCGCCTATGGTGGACTTGGGAAGTCTTGTTCTTCTGATGAGTATTTTCGGGGCAAAGGTTGCGATTCTCTATGTGGTGCTGGGGCTTGTGATTGCTGTGGCTGGCGGTACGCTGATTGAAAAGCTGCACATGGAAAATCAGGTGGAGGAATTTATCCGCAGGGCATCTGCCGTGGACATTGCCTCCCCAACACTGACGCAGAAGGAACGGCTGGTTTATGCCAAGGATCAGGTAGCGGAAACCTTCAAGAAGGTCTTTCCGTACATTCTCATCGGCGTAGGCATCGGGGCTGTCATTCACAACTGGATTCCCGAAAGCTGGGTTGTGGCGGTTCTTGGCAGCCATAACCCCTTCGGCGTAATATTAGCAACCATCATCGGCATTCCTATGTATGCCGATATTTTCGGAACGATTCCCATTGCTGAGGCTTTGCTTGGAAAAGGCGCACAGCTTGGTACGGTGCTTGCCTTTATGATGGGCGTCACTACGCTGTCCCTGCCGTCAATGATCATGCTGCGCAAGGCAGTTAAGCCGAAGCTGCTGGGTGTTTTTATCGCTATCTGCGCTTTGGGCATTATCGTTGTAGGCTACTTATTCAACCTGTTTCAGGGGTTCATTTTATAATTGGAGGGTATCAAAATGTCAATTTTCGGATTTGGTAAGAAAAAAGAAGAACAAAAGCAGCCTTGCTGCTGCGGCGGGAGCTGTACGCCGGAAGCAATGCAGGCGGCAGAAGCTGAAAAGAAGGAGTCCGGGATCAAAATTCTTGGGGGCGGCTGTGCCAAGTGTAATGCGCTGGAAGCGGCAACTGTAGACGCACTGCGGGAGCTTGGGATGGATACGACCATTGACCATGTGCGGGACTTTGAAAAGATCGCCGCCTATGGTGTGATGACCACCCCCGCTTTGGTGGTGGACGGTCAGGTGGTGTCCTATGGCAAGGTGCTGAAAAAGGATGAAGTCATCGTTATTTTGAAGAAGGTAAGAGCATGAACGAACGTAACACATCCAACTTCTTTGAATTGGCGGTTGCGGTAGCTGTCGCTCTATTCGGAACGACTTCTCCTGCCGCACTTGCCACAACGGTTGGTGTATTGACCGAAGTGCCTGTGATGCTTTTCCTCGTAAAAATCGCAAACAAAACGAAAGGCAGGTTTCCCGCATGACCAAACCAAAAGTTGCATTTATCTGTGTCCATAACTCCTGCCGCAGCCAGATTGCGGAGGCATTGGGCAAAGCACTGGCGTCCGACGTGTTTGAAAGCTATTCTGCCGGAACGGAAACCAAGCCGCAAATCAATCAGGATGCCGTGCGGTTGATGAAGAAGCTTTATGGCATCGACATGGAGCAGACGCAGTATTCTAAGCTGATTTCGGATATTCCAGAACCGGATATCGCCATCTCCATGGGCTGCAATGTGGGATGTCCTTTTATTGGTAGACCATTTGATGATAACTGGGGATTGGAAGACCCGACTGGAAAAGATGATGCTGCGTTTAAGGATGTGATCATGCAGATCCATCAAAATATCATAGCATTGAAAAATCGCCTTCAAACTATATAAATCTGCTTGTCAAGAGGGCTGGCACTGTCCAGCCCTCTCTCTTTTTGCCAAAGTTTCCCTCGTTTTTTCTTGCACACTGCCGAAAGTGACGTGTTCTCAAAACTTTTTGTTGACACGGCTCGATTTTTGTGGTAATCTATCCCAACAATTGAATATAACATATTTTTACATATTCGTTCTGGCCCTGCGGGGCTGAACATTTTGGCTTTCAGCCGTTACATAACCGACTAGCATGACCTTCCAGAAAAAGCGAAGGCAGGGCTGGTCTGTTTTGTGACGGCTTTTTTGTTGCCGTTTTGCCCGTTGCACCTTGAAAACCACATGACCGTCTGCATGGGATACCCGGCGATGACCCTGAGAAGGAGAGCCGGAAAACGCCGCCGGAAGGGGGGCAGGAAAGCCATGCAGGGAGAACGGCAGGACGTTGATTTCCCAGTTGCGGAGTAAAACGATGTGATCAAAATGATCACATCGTTTTTCCGTAACGCCAAGAAAGGACGGAATGCCTATGAGTAATTTTACCCCTGCATGGTTCAAGAAAGGTTTTTTCAACGAATCCCTGTTCTGTGACGATTTTCTGAGTACCCACCAGCTGCTTTACTCGAATGGCGCATTTTTCACCCCGGATGGCCGCATGACCGATACCATGCCCCTGCGCTGCGAGATTTTCGAGATGATGCGTGAATATGTCGGGGCAAACCTTGCCAAGAAGGTCACCAATGTGGTGGATGTGCTGAAACTGGCGGCACAGGTGGAGGACTTTCCACCTGTCACCGACCGCATTGCGCTGGCAAACGGAACCCTGTATCTGGACGGCACCTTTCAGGAGGGCAAGCCGGAGATCGTCCGCAACCGACTCCCGGTCAGGTATGACCCGAAAGCCCCACAGTCCACCCATTGGCTGCGGTTCCTGTCCGACCTGCTCTACCCGGAGGATATCCCCACGGTGCAGGAGTTTATCGGATACTGCCTGATCCCCAGCAACAAGGGCCAGCGCATGATGGTCATTAAGGGCAGCGGCGGCGAGGGCAAGTCGCAAATCGGTGTGGTGCTGTCCCGGCTGTTCGGCTACAACATGAAGGATGGCAGCATCGGCAAAATCTCGGAGAACCGTTTTGCCCGTGCCGATCTGGAACACACCCTGCTCTGCGTGGACGATGATATGCGGATGGAAGCCCTGCGCCAGACCAACTATGTCAAGTCCATTGTGACCGCACAGGGGCAGATGGACTTGGAGCGCAAGGGCAAGCAGAGCTATCAGGGCTGGATGTATGCCCGCCTGCTGGCGTTCAGCAACGGCGATTTGCAGGCATTGTATGACCGCTCGGACGGTTTCTACCGCCGTCAGCTCATCCTGACCACCAAGGACAAGCCCCTGTCTCGTGTGGACGACCCGGATATTGCCGAGAAGATGGCGGCAGAGGTCGAGGGCATTCTGCTGTGGGCATTTGAAGGCTTGCAGCGGCTGGTGAAGAATGGCTTCCAGTTCACCGAGAGTGACCGTGCCAAGCGCAACCGGGAACTGGTGAAGCGGGACAACAACAATGTGTTTGATTTCCTCGAATCCGAGGGCTACATCCGCCTGAAGGCGGATGCCTGCACCAGCTCAAAAGAGCTGTATGAGGTCTACAAGATGTGGTGCGAGGAGAACAGCCTGAATGCGATCAAGGCCAGAGGGTTCAGTGATGCACTGATCGCCAACCGGCGCAGGTATAATCTGAAATCCACCAACAACATCGTCAACTCGTCCGGGCGGCGTGTCCGGGGCTTTGTGGGCATCGAAGCCCTTGTGCAGCCCGACCTCGCCCCCAATGGCTGGCGGGCATGACCCGCTTTTGATCCCCCCTATATGGTGCGTTTTCGGTCTTTCGCTGCGTACGTGCGTACAGAGAAAGCCACCTGTTGCGTACGCACGTACGCAGCAAAACGCCAAAGTTCTCCTTTATAGGGGGGTGTTGGCAAAGTGTCAGGTTGACAGTTTGCCAAGAGTGGTAAGTGACGGGAAACGGCACTTACCAGCTCCTACCCAATTCCCCAAAATGGGAATCAGGGTGGGATGGCCGTTATCAGACCGTCTATCTGCCTGTTACCATTTTGGGAACAGGCAAAATCAGTTGGTCAATTTGGCCAACTGAAAAAGCCGGACGAGCTGCGGGCAGGGATTCGCAAATCTTTGCCTGTCAGCTTGCCCGGAGCAAGAGTGCAGAGAGCGCAGCTCTTTGCCCCAGTGATATGATGCTGTGCGTCATATCCTACTGGGTATTATCTGGCGCAAAACGGCGGCAGATCCAGCAACTTCGCTGCTGCGTTCTCCCCACTAAGCTGTTGAAACGGAGGGATGTCTATCTGAAACTGACACGACACAACGGACGAGCCGGAGCACACGGCACTTACAACCCCAAGCACAATGACCGCAGTTTCAACCTTGCCAACAGTGAGCACATCGACCCGGAACGAGCCAAGGACAACATCTACTGGGACTGCTTCCACGGTTTCCGTTCGGCTCTTGACCCACAAGACCCGGATGATCTGGCGACAACCTTCTCAGATGTGGAACGTCAATTCTACGAAACCCACTACACGGCTTTTGTGGAAAGCCAGAACGAGCGCAACGCCAGGATTCGGCACACGGAGCGCAACCGCTCCATTCCCGACCTGTTGTCCAGCCGCAAGACCTGCCCGGAAGAGACCATCTATCAGCTTGGAACGCTGGATGAACACGCTTCGGCAGAGGACTTGCTGAACATCGTCACCGAGTTCATTGAGGAGTTCAAGGCTAAATTCGGCGACCATGTTCATGTGCTGGACTGGGCGTTGCATCTGGATGAAAGCACGCCCCACATCCACGAGCGCCATGTGTTCGACTGTGAGAACAAGTACGGCGAGGTGGCACCCCAGCAGGAAAAGGCGTTGGAAGCGTTGGGCTTTGAGCTGCCCGACCCGGACAAGCCCCTCAGCCGCCGGAACAATCGCAAAATCTCCTTCGATGCCGCCTGCCGGAAGATGCTATTTGAAATCGCCAAGCGGCACGGGCTGGAATTGGAGGAAGAAGCGGAGTACGGCAACTGCAAATATCTGGAAAAGCAGGATTTCATCCTTGCTAAACAAAAGGAGCAGCTTGCCGCCCAGCAGAGCAAGCTGGACGAACTGACCCTCAAGGTCGGCGACATGGAGACCCTGCTGGAAGATGTTTCGGCTGCGGCCTACGACAAGGCGGTGGAGGTCGTGACCGATGTGGTGCGCACCGAGACCCGCAAGGAAGATATGCGGATGATCGAGGACATGAAGAAGTGGGTGCTGTCCCCGGAACGCAAGGCTCCCAAAGCCACGAGGGAATATGCCGCCCACCGTTTGGACACCGTGCTGGACAAGTTCCTCAAGACCATGCAGACCACCGCTGCCCGCTTGCAGGAGAAGCTCCTGAAGCCGGAGGCCCGGCAGAAAGGCAAGGAACAGGTCAAGGAGAAAGCACGGGATTCCGTTCTGCAACTGCTGAGCCGCTTGCAGGCAGAACAGGCGCAAAACAAACCAGCGGCACAACCCCACACACAAGAGGGGCACTCGGAAATCTGAACCTCATCGGGAACGTCCGGGGCAGAAAGCTGGCACTATCTGCCCCGGCACCCGGTTACAAGGAAGTGGAGGTGCAAGTGAAGGAAGTTCCGATTTGGCAAAAAAGCAATCTGACCCTAGAGGAAGCGGCTGCTTACTCTGGGATTGGTATCAATAAACTGCGGTCAATGACCGATAGCGATGAATGCAAGTTCGTTCTTTGGAACGGAACCAAACGGCTGATCAAACGCCGTAAGCTGGACGAATATCTGGACAAGGCATTCTCGATCTGATGCGGTTCAAAAATTGACCGTTTGATGTTGCAGGGAGTCTTGCGTCATGGTATACTCATGGCGTAAGGCTCCTTTTCAACATTCTGTGAATGAAAAGGAGAGTTTATATGCAAAGACGTAAAGATAATAAAGGCCGTGTTTTGAAGGATGGCGAGGTCTACCGCAAGAGCGACGGGCTGTATATGTACCGTTGGACTGCGAAAAACGGAAAACGCCACACCATCTATGATGCAACTTTGGAGGGGCTGCGCGAAAAGGAAGAGAAGATCCAGCACGATTTGGCAGATGGCCTCCGCATCCCGGAGTGCAGCTTGACCCTGAACGACCTGTTTGAACTGTGGCGTAAGAACAAGGTGGGCTTGAAAGAGCATACCTTCGCCAATTACGTTTATATGTACAATCGGTTCGTCCGGGATGAGATCGGCATGATGAAGCTCAAGGACATTCGCAAGTCGTATATCCGCAGCTACTACAATGGCATCGTCCGCAATGGCAAGATGGCGTTGAACACGCTGGAAACCATCCAGAATGTTCTTCATCAGGTCTTTGCGGTGGCGGTGGACGATGAGTACATCCGTGTGAATCCCACGGATGGTGTTCTGACGGCCATTAAAGCCGCCCACCAGTACGAAACGCCCAAACGCCACGCTTTGACCCTGCCCCAGCAGCAGGCGTTCCTGAACTTCATCAAGAAAACGCCGAAGTTCCAGCACTGGCTTCCGATGTTCACCTTCATGCTGGGCACCGGATGCCGCATCTCGGAAACGGTTGGCCTGTGCTGGAGCGACATCGACTTTGAGAGTGGGTTTATCACCATCCGGCACAATTTGGTGTACCATGACCACGAGGTTGGCGGCTGCTACTTCACCATGTCCACGCCCAAGACTGCCGCAGGTAAGCGGACAATTCCGATCTTGCCTGAAGTGCAGAAGGCACTGGAGCAGGAGCGCGCCAACCAGCAGGAGCTGGAACTGGTATGCGAATACGAAATCGACGGAATCTCGGACTTCGTATTCCTGAACCGCTTCGGCCAGCCGCAGAACCCGCAGACGGTCAATCGTGCCATCAAGCGCATCAGCGTGGCATACAACGAAGCCGAACTGGAAAAGGCCGAAAAGGAAAAGCGGGAACCGCAGTTGCTGCCGCCTTTCTCCTGCCATAATCTCCGGCACACGTTCTGCACCCGGCTGTGCGAAAATGAGACCAACCTGAAGATTATTCAGGACATCATGGGCCACAAGGACATCAGCACCACGATGGAGATTTACGCAGAAGCCACCAAGGAAGCCAAAGCCCATTCCTTTGCAAATCTGAACGGCAAATTGGGCATTTCGGTCTGAAATCCACTACACCAACTACTACACCACTTTTACACCAAATTGCCGGTAAGTTGTGGAGAGTTGCGTAGGGTGACGTACGGGAGCAGGAAAAAGGAAGCCGCATGAGTAGGCTTATAAAGGAAAATAAAGCCCTGTGTGAGCCTTCCTTGACCTGTCCCCACGATGAAGCCGATTGAGCAGTAAAACGCAAAAAATGGCTTTGTTTCGTTTGAAATTGTGGCGTTCGATACTGGAACAACGTGGATTTACCACCAACTTACCACCAAATTTGATAATTTGCATTAGTAAAACGGAAAGCAGCCTACAATAAACACAAGCACCCCTGTCCATTCGATGTTGTGCGACAGCACAGCACGATGGGCAGGGGTGCTTTTTGTATCTTGGGCGGGCATCCACTACAAGCGAGAAATTATTGATGATTGAATGTGTCCGCCTACTATGTTCTGAACGCACTGGAGAAATAGAAACTGTGCAAAGACATCCAGACTGAAGATGTTGATTTCGGTATTCCATCTGACCAGAGAAATTGTTCCAACTACGGAACACAGATGAAATTGCTTGACAAAAACATGGCTCGCGAAATTCCGAAATTCATCCTCCAAAAACTCAAATTTACACGTTATTTATGACAAAACTTATAGAAAAAACTTTTGGTTTTTAAATTTCTTCAATGAGTCAAACGAATAATTCTTCCAAAGAACAGGGCATCCGCCACGGCATACATCAAAGTGCTCGCAGGTGGTACACTCGTCAGATGGCAACTTGCGGATTTCGTCCATCGTTTTACGGTAGATAGCATTTTCGGTCAATGACTGGAAATCTTGGTAGGACGAAAAGTCCCTGCCGAATTTTCCCAACGGCTGGTAGAGATACATATCACATGGAAGCAATTCCATCTTCGTATTGAATGTTACGGCGTTTTTCAGATGAATCTGGCAGGGTGTAGCAAGCCTGCCTTTTAGAAGCTTTAGCTGCTCTTCCGTATATACACACAGTGGAAAGCTGTATTCGATCCACCATTCATCTGTAATATCGCTCAATTTATCAATTTGAGAAATGAAATCACGGACTAATTTTATGGGGTCGTGCTTTTGCAGGTAAATCAGATCTTTGTCCCCGGCATTATTGTTGTCGATGATGAATGTGAACGAGAACTGCTTTGCACCATTATCATGAGCGATTTGGACAGCTTCGCAAAAGGAGTGAACATTCTCGGGGGTTATCACCATGGAACAAGTAAACTCTATTGGCAACGAAGCCAGATTACGAATTGCCTGATGCTGTTTCTCAGTGCCATCATATCCCGTCATTTCACACCATTCCTTCCGATTTCTTCCTTTCATAGATACATCAACATATCCGAGGCCACTATCGATCAGCATCCGGCATAATTCCATGTTGCTAAGCAAGACACCATTTGTTGCAACTGCAGTTGTTATGGGATGACGTCTTGTTTTGATATACTGCAAAATTTCCGGAAGATGTGGGTATGTAAGCGGTTCTCCTCCGGTAAAGAATATATACTTGACTTTTGCTTCACAGCAAAAATTAACGATACTTTTAAGATCATCGTATTCGATTCGATTATCTGCTACATATCCAGCACTTTTTACATAGCAAAAAGTGCAACGCAAATTACAGTCGCGTGTAAGCACGATTGAGCATTGCTTAATCTTTCCTTCAGCAGTCATTGAAGCTCTCCTCCCATAATTGACAGGTGCATTAATATGTCAGTTTATCCAGACGGTATAGCGAAGAGACTTTGTTGGCAAATACTGCTTCCGGAAATCCTTGCGCGACGATTTTTCCACCGGATTCACCGCCGGATATACCAAAGTCAATGATATGATCTGCAACCGTTTTAATGAATTCAACATTATGCTCGATTATTATGGCTGTCTCACCGTTCTTTTGCAAAGAAAACAGAACTTGAATGAATTTGTCGATATCTACATCATTCAAGCCAGACGTCGGTTCATCAAGAATATACAAATTTTTGCCATAGGACGAAGAGCTCAAGGCTTTTGCCAGCTTTACGCGCTGAGCCTCTCCTCCGGATAAATTCATGGACATCTGACCTAATTTTAAATATCCTAGACCCAATTCGATCATGCTGCTCAAAGTTTGGCAGACTTTTTTGGATTCTTTAAACACATTCACAATATCAATGATTGGTGTTTCCAGAATATCCAGGATTGTTTTTCCGCAGTATTTCACAGATAACACTTGATCGTTGAATCGCTTTCCTCCGCATTCAGGGCAGGTGATATAGGAGTTGGGAAGATAGTTGAGTTCGATTTTCTGGAGGCCTGTGCCTTGGCAACATTCACAACGCCCACCTTTAACGTTCATGCTAAATGACGAGGCACCAAGTTTCATCTGTTTTGCAGCGTCTGTCTTTGAAAACAATGCACGAATCTCATCAAAGATTTCCAGATAAGAAACAATCGTCGATCTTTGTGTTTTTCCTATGGGAGCCTGATTAACCTGTATGACCCGCCGGATATTCTTTCCGCCATAAACAGTGCCATGAACATTATCGGATTTTCTGGAAAAACATCTTGCAATGACCGATGCTAAGGTCGATTTTCCAGAACCAGAAACACCGGTTATACAGGTGATTCCGCCAATAGGAAAACGAGCATTCTGTCTGCGAATATTTCTGAAATTGATGTTACGAACTTCAAAATAGTCTTTCGCATTTAACGGCTGCTTAAAAGCAAGAGAATGACCAGTGGCAGGGGTGGTGCCTGACTGGCGGATTAAGTATCCTCCATCGGGTCCACCAACCGGCCCGAGCTCTATGATACAGTCGGCAGATGAGATGTACTGTTTGTTGTGCTCTATTGCGATAACGGTGTTTCCACGGCAGACTAAATTCCGAGTAGCGGTTACAACCTTGGTTATATCTCTATAATGCAGCCCTTTACACGGTTCATCCAAAATATAGATTAATCCCTTCAGGGAACATGTAAGCTGAGTGGCAATCCGAACTCGTTGCCTTTCACCGCCTGAAAGGGTAGGAATGGGTCTGTTAAGGCACAGATAGCCCACGTCAAGTTGCATCAATGCGTTCAATTTGCAAAGAATGCTGTTTACAAGTTGCTCAACAAACTCTTTTTTGGACGGAGAAATTCGCTTGTCACTAAACTGCTGTATCCAAGAAAACAAAGCAGTCAGTTCCATGCTTTCGATGTCAGCGTAGTTCAGTCCGCCAATTTTGTATTCCAGAACTTCTTTGCGTAGCTTGGTCCCACCACATACATGACAAGGAATCTCCTCCAGATATTTTGCATAGACAGTTGAGGGGGCGGATGGATCACTGTCGGATATTCGTTCCAATATAGCAGGTATAGCTCCGCGAAGTGTTACATAGTGCTGCTTTTTTCGTTTGCCCTCTTTATAGGCCAATTTGCATCGGGTTTGGTCATCAGCATAAAGCAACTGGCGAAGCTCGTAATCGCTGAGTTGGGAGACTTTTTTGTCAATATCGATTCCATAATGTTCGCATAGGGCTTCCAGATACTTTTGTTCCTTGCTTTCCGGTGAACCTTTAAAATATAAAATTGCACCGTCTCTCAATGTGATATCACGGTCTGGAATCAGGAGAGATTCGGACACGACAGTTTCAACGCCGAGGCCAAAGCAATGAGGACAAAAAGATTTTGGGTTATTGGACGAGAACAATTTTTCTGAAACGCTGGATGTTTGGCTGCTATTAACAATGGAAAATAATGATCTGAGATAATAGGAGATTTCTGTAGTGGTGCCGATAGTGGAACGGGGATTTACGTTGTAGTAGTTTTGAGAAATATTCAGAGCTGGGCGAAGATTTTCGATAGAACCTACCTTCGGCTTATTCATCAGTTTCTGACCATAAATATTACCGGTCATCCCCTCAAGAAAGGCTCTCTGACTCTCTGCGTAGATCGTATCAAATACCAAGGAGGATTTACCGCATCCGGAACAACCAGTTACGCAGGTGAATTTGTCCAAAGGAATTTTTAAATCTAGGTGCTTTAAATTGTTTTCAAAGGCATCCTTAATTATAATCTTTTCCATAATTGGCACGACTCCCATATAAAATCTTTAGAGATATGTATCAAAGTCAGCGGGATGTTATTTTCGCAGAAGATATTCTCTGTAAAGCTTTGTCGACTTTACGGTGGGTCATAGCTGCAACATTGCAACGGTACTGGTTGATTCTGAACGGAGCTCCATCAGGATTCTCGTTTGAATTCCACATCATGCAGACTGTGCAGTAGCCTCTGTCCTTACAGTCAACACACTGTAAGAACCGCGACCGTTTTACTTGTCTTAGTTCCTTTATTTTTGCTGAGGTTTCCCATATTTCCTGAACGGTTTGATGATTCAGGTCTCCAATAACATTGTTCTGCCAGCCAGCGCAGGGAAATACAGTCCCACTTGCTGTAACGCAGAAGCTATATCGGCAAACAGAGCATATTGGATCATTTCCGGTCAGACTTTCTCTGTCCATGGCAATCTTGTGGAGCGATTCAGCATACCCCTCCTGCATTTGCACAGTTAAGACATCATCTACTTCTTCGATGGACAAGCGGTTTGCAAGGTTGCAGCCGGAATGATCGTAAGCGGCAAAGATTACCGGCTCTGTTGCAACAGCAATATTATGGTCCCATCCCCAGTGAAGGACATCAACATAGGTGTCTTTATTTTGTTTTATGATAGGACACGATATCTGTACCGGGATATTTTCATCACACAACCGAAGGATTCCCGCTTTTGTTTTTTCAAAGCTTCCGCTTAACTTTGTGATAGAATCATGCACTGTGGCATCCATAGAATAAAGGGAAACTTGTACAGAGAGAAGAGGATTTTTCTTCATTTCCGATAGGATATCATCCGTCAACAAAGTCAGATTCGACAGAACGTTTACAGACAAATCCAGTTCTCTACATCTTTTCAAAAAGCCTAAAATATCTTTGTGAAGAAGAGGTTCTCCTCCGGACAGCGTAACATGGATGATGTTCATCTTCCGCCCTTCCTCGATGAGTCGATAAAACAAGGCGGGATCAATCGCGTTGTTTTTGCGTTCATTTGGAATATAGCAATGTACGCAACGCTCATTGCATGCATCAGCAATCTCGATATGGATGCTTCTAAGAAAATCATTTGGACTGATTTCTCCACCAGTGCAGTCACTTCTTGCCATACCATCTTGAGCCGGATTGCGATTGTCCGGTCTCAGGATATCTGCAACAAATCGATCTGTGCAAGTGTCGACCGTTTTACCACAACTAAGAAATCCCTCATCTACAAACCAGTCGAAAAACTCTATGGTATCTTGTTTCAACGTTTCATACTCGACACCAGTGAAGATTTGCGACAAATCTCCAACAATATCATCAATGGCGCGAGGAGATTTGCTCAGCATACTCAACATGACAGCTCCACTGGCAGAGACATATTTTTCACCCGGATGTATACGGGCATCATTGAGCATACGATAGCCGTATTCTGAATTGTCTGTTATATAGCCATGCCCCTGATATTTTCGGAACAACACATCATTCCTGATTTTGTAGTACATACTGTCTACCTCCGTGGCTCTGAATTCAGATGGAAATCTCAAGGCGTTTCATAGATATAAAAAGAGGGCACAGCACGATTGCTCTGCACCCTCTGATAGACTTTATGGCTTTATTTTAGGCTCTGTTCACACTGCAGGGTCTGCCACACGGGCCATCGCCGCACTTTGCCGAATTTACGGTCGCGGGATTAATAACAGCGGGCTTAACGTATTCCATGCTTTTATCTCCTTCCTAATGAATTAACATAATCGTACATGAAAATGTCTTTATCTGTAAAAATACTATCATTAATGTCAAAAAAAGTCAATGGTATTTCTAAAGACAGAGCGTATGTCTTTGTAGAATTACAATAGATGTGTTACAAAGTTGAATAAAAAGAAAGATGAACACGTCGACCTGTTGTACAGTTAAGTTGCTACACAAAAACAGCACAGAAAGGGCGGCGCATTCGCCATGAATACCGTAACACAAACCATGCAGTTCCGTCAATCACTTTTGAACTACATAGAGAAGGGCGGCGTGAACCGGGCAGCAATCAAGTATAATATAAACCGCAACGACATTCATTCTCTTGCCAATAGATTGTACCGGCCCATCATCCGAACTAGCGCACAGAAGCGGAGCTTTAACGGATCACAAACTTTTGTAGGAGAAACTCTAACACAGAGCTGGTCGTTCTTTAGATGAAGTTGTATCGGAGTGGCTACAAGTATTTCATTACTGGCCTGTATCACGTTTTACGCCGTCAGGGATAAAATGTCTGTTAAGCTGCCCAGCCCCAAATACATCCCAAAACCTTAAGAAAAGATGCACTTTCCCGGAGAGCGAGTTCTAATTGTTTGAAACGCGCAGGTATCCGTACAACTGATGATCCTGCTTCAAAATCATACCAAGATCTTATGCGTGTGCGTAACCTTGGAAAAAAGAACTGCGAAGAAGTTATCCGAAAGCTGAAAGAAGCTGGCTTTTTAATAAAGGATGAGCAATAAGACAAGTCTGCATCCAGTGGATGCGGATAGACTTGTTTTTTCCAATCTTCTCATAAGGCAAATTATCGGAAAAGCCCAAGACAGTAATTTATGCGGATCGCGCTATCGACACAAAACGGTAAAGTGGATTTTATCTGCTTTGCCGTTTTTCTTTTTGTCCAAATTTGTAAAATTTTCAAAACTGTATTCCAAAACGACCCTGTGGATTCCTATTAGTATAGGGGCTTTCAAAATCTTTCGGAAAACAGCTTTCCTCTGGTTCTATAAGTGGGAATTGAACAAAATCTATATTCTAAAATTAGGCAGTTCGACAAAATTTGAAAATCTGTATGCCAAACACCCATTTTAGAATGTTATAGGTAGAGGGGAACGTTGGAAAAATGAATTTTCTTTGAACTTTCAAAAGACCC
>OLPK01000630.1_pt1 | contig 33443 bp, 27 predicted proteins | sample 1672261 | NCBI WGS metagenome assembly OLPK01 (sample SAMEA3136665, study PRJEB25190) | human gut metagenome
AACAGTGCTCATAGTAAAAGTCCCGGCAAATACCGGGACTTTGTCTACAGTCTGAGACATATTCGATATGAATATGTCTTTTTTTTATTTCATAGGAAATTTCGATGAAACCCCCTATGAAATAAAAAAGCCCTCTGGGCAGGATCGCACTGTGGCGGAGAGGAAATATGTCGCTGAAGCGACCCGCCGCAGGCGGAGAATCCTACAAAGTAGGATTCTTTCTTGCTAAAAATCATGATAAAAGAGTGAAATCATGTTATAATAAAAACAAAAAAAGGAGAGCAAGAATATGCGTGTAGGAATGGGATATGATGTCCATCAGTTAGTAGAAGGAAGAGACTTGATCTTAGGCGGAGTAAATATACCATATGAGAAAGGATTATTAGGACACTCAGATGCTGATGTTCTGCTGCATGCGATCACGGATGCGATCCTTGGGGCAGCAGCATTAGGAGATATCGGAAAGCATTTTCCAGACACAGATCCTGCATATCATAATGCAGACAGCATGAAGTTGTTAGCAGAAGTTGTAAGATTGATCGAGGAAAAAGGATACGAGATTGGGAATGTGGATGCGACAGTCATTGCACAGAGACCAAAGTTATTAAATTATATTCCAACAATGAAAGAAAATATCAGTAAGACCCTCAAAGTAGATCCAGATCAGGTGAATGTCAAAGCAACGACAGAAGAACATTTAGGATTCACAGGAGAGGGACTCGGGATCAGTGCACAGGCAGTGTGTCTGCTGAATGAAACAAAATAAGAATAAAGGAAATAGCATGGAGATCGTTTATCAGAAAAACAAAGACAAACAGCCAGTATATGACATGTATCAGGAGATTTTTGAAGATCCAGAGCCGTTTGCACAATATTATTTTGAAGAGATATATGCAACGAATCAAGTGATACTGGCAGAAGAAGACAACAAGATCTTAGGAATGATCCATTTAAATCCATATCACATAAGAGCAGGAAAGAAGACATATACATTAAATTATATTGTAGCAGTTGCGGTGTGGAAGGAATATAGAAGAAGAGGCATCATGGCAGAGATGCTTAAGAAGTGTTTCAATGATATGCATGAGCAGCAACAGCCATTTACGTATCTGATGCCTGCGAATAAAGCATATTATGAACCATTCCAGTTTCGATTTGTGGTGGACTGGGAAGAAACAATGATCGATGATCATAACATTTCATATACAGATGATACAACGGATAGAAATCATAAGATTATTCATATAATGGCAGAAGATTATCAGACGATCCAGAATTTTTTAGAGCGGTTTATGGAACAATACAAGATATATACAGTTCCGGATGAACCATACCTGAGACGACTGGAAAAAGAAAGCCAGAGTGGAGATGGAAGCCTCTTAGCTTATTATGAAGACGATCTGTTACAAGGCGTATTTGCAGAAAGTTTTGAAGAAGATGAAGTATATATCCGATGGGCGTATTCTTTAGAACCAGAACATATGCTTAACCAGATCAAACAACGACACCAAGGTAAGAAGATTTATATCACAGAAGGGAATTTATTCAAGGGAAATTCAACAGGAAAGGATTTTATACAAAGCAAAAAAGTACCAAAGATCATGGCAAGGATCACGAACCTTGCTGCTTGGGGAGATATCTTGCAAGGAAAGAACGATTTTACATTCAGGATATTGGTGAAAGATCCATATATCAAGGATCAGAATGGAGTATTCCAGTTTCAATGTCTGAATCATAAGATATCCATTCAACGTGCAGACATACCACAAGATGAGACATTAGACATACACACAACGGATGCACAGGGATGGGAAGATGAAATTTCAATCGACGAGCTGACACAGGTGTTTTTTGACTACGATGCAGGACAGATATTAAAAGAGCATGAGTATCTAAAAGATATCGTGCCGGCTGGCCCAATCTATATTTCAGAGGAGGTATAAGCCATGAAGTTAATGTTTATCGGAGCGGATCATGAAGTGACCGGAAGTTGCCATTATGTGGAAGCTTGCGGCAAAAGATTTATTGTTGACTATGGAATGGAACAAGGGTTAAATGTATACGAGAATGTTGATCTTCCAGTGAATGCAGGGAATCTTGATTTTATCCTGCTGACACATGCACATATCGATCATTCAGGGCTGATCCCGCTGTTGTATGCCAAAGGATTCAGAGGAAAGATTTATGCGACAAGAGCAACAACCGATCTATGTGAGATCATGTTGCAAGACAGTGCACACATTCAGGAATTTGAAGCAGAATGGAAGAACAGGAAAGCAAGGCGATCTGGAAAACCAGAAGTTGTACCGATCTATACGATGGATGATGCGATCAATGTCATGCAGTATTTTGTGCCATGCTCATATGGCAGACAGATTGAAGTTGCTGACGGCATTACGATCAAATTTACAGATATCGGACATCTGTTAGGATCTTCCAGCATTGAAGTATGGTTAAGGGAAGTAGATGTGGAAAAGAAACTGGTATTCTCTGGAGATATCGGAAACTTTAACCAGCCATTGATCAAAGATCCGAGCTATACGAGAGAAGCAGATTATGTTATTATGGAATCTACGTATGGTGACCGTTATCATGGAAAACATCAGGATTATGTGACAGAATTGACCGATGTGATCCAGAGGACCTTTGATCGAGGCGGGAATGTCGTGATTCCATCATTTGCAGTTGGAAGAACACAGGAGCTGTTATATTATATCCGTCAGATCAAGGCTGAAGATAGGATCAAGAATCATGGAGATTTCAAAGTTGTTGTAGACAGCCCATTGGCAGTGGAAGCAACGAAGATCTTTAATATGAATATTGACGAAACATATGATGAGGAAGCTATGGAATTAGTGAAACAAGGAATTAATCCGATCACATTTTCCAATCTTCATTTATCCATTACGACAGAAGAATCAAAGGAGATCAACTTTGAAACAGAACCGATGGTGATCATTTCAGCATCCGGAATGTGTGAAGCTGGACGAATCAGACACCATTTAAAACATAACCTGTGGAGATCAGAGAATACGATCATATTTGTAGGATATCAGGCATATGGAACTCTGGGAAGATCACTGATCGAAGGAGCCAAAGAAGTAAAACTGTTTGGTGAGGTGATCAAAGTGGCAGCAGATATCGTACAATTAGAAGGTTTAAGCGGACATGCAGACAAGAACGGGTTATTAAAATGGGTCAATAGTTTCGAGAAGAAACCAGAAGAAGTATTTGTAGTTCATGGAGAAGATGCGGTCTGTGAAGCATTTACATCATGCTTAAAAGATGAATACAAATTCAAAGCCAGAGCACCATACAGCGGAGATGTGTTTGACCTTATTACAGGCGAATGGACTGAATGGGGATCAAGAGAACGCATCCAGAAGAAACCAAAACAGAGCAGTGCTTATATCAGACTTCTTACAGCCAGCGAGCGTTTGAAATCTGTAATTGAGCACAATGAGGGTGGAACGAACAAAGACCTGGGCAAATTTGCTGACCAGATCATCGCCCTTTGTGACAAGTGGGAAAGGTAACAATGCAAGAGACAAAACGTAAAACAGAAGATGCAGTGCGTATAAATAAATATTTAAGTCAGGCAGGAATCTGCTCCAGAAGACAGGCGGATACTTATGTCGAGGAAGGCAGAGTCGAAGTCGATGGAGAAGTTGCAGTAAGCGGAACCAAAGTACTTCCGGGGCAGAGCGTGACATTTGATGGAAAGCCGGTAAAGATTCAGGAAGATCTGATCTTTCTGGCTTTTCATAAGCCAAGAGGAATCATATGCACAGCAAGCAAAGAAGAGAAAGATAATATTATCGACTATATTAACTATCCAACAAGGATCTATCCTGTAGGACGATTAGATAAGGATTCTCAAGGATTGATCCTGCTTACCAATGATGGTGAAGCAGCCAATCAGATCATGAAAGCAAGAAATTATCATGAAAAAGAATACGAAGTAACAGTGAATAAACGAATTACGAATGAATTCATTCATGATATGAGGAATCCAGTACCATTAGATGAGATTAATGCAGTAACAAGAAGATGCAAAGTTATAAAAGAAGGACCAAACGAGTTCAGGATCATCTTGACACAGGGATTAAACCGGCAGATCCGAAGAATGTGTGAACACTTTGGATACCGTGTAACAAAACTTAAGAGAGTCCGTGTTATGAACATTAAACTCGGCGATCTGAAAGAAGGAAGATATCGAAAATTAACTCCGGATGAATTACGAGAGTTAAAGAAGGAGCTAAAAAGTGAATGATTTAGACAGAATGAAAGAACTCATTCATACACTAAATGAAGCAGGGAAAGCTTATTACCAGCAGAATAAAGAAGTTATGAGCAACCTCGAATACGATAAGATGTATGATGAACTTTTAGAACTAGAGAAAAAGACGAACACTGTTTTATCAAACAGTCCAACGATCCATGTAGGGTATGAATTGATGACAGCATTGGAAAAGGAAGCACATCCATCTCCGATGTTATCATTAGACAAGACAAAGGAGCCAGATCAGCTGGCAACATGGCTGAACGGCCAGGAAGGAATCCTGTCATGGAAACTCGATGGTTTAACGATCGTTCTGACCTATGAACATGGAGAACTCCTCAAAGCCGTGACCCGTGGAAATGGGGAAGTTGGAGAAGTTGTAACAAACAACGCAAGGGTTTTTGAAAATGTTCCAAGACACATTGCATATCAGGGAACATTGGTCATTCGTGGAGAAGCAATCATACCATATTCAGATTTCTATAAGATGAACGAAGAAATCGAAGATGTTGACAGTCAGTATAAGAACCCAAGAAACTTATGCAGTGGTTCCGTCAGACAGTTAAACAATGAGATCACAGCCAAACGCCACGTTCATTTCTATGCGTTCAGTGTCAGTGATGTTGAAGGCATGGATTTTGATAATTCCTTCGAGAAGAAATTAGACTGGGCAGCAAGCCTTGGATTTGATGTGGTAGAACATATCAGAGTCACAGAAGATACGATCCGAGGTGAGATTGAGAAATTCTCAAAGAAGATCGAACAATTTGATCTGCCATCAGATGGACTGGTATTAGTCTATGATGATCTTGCATATGGAAAAAGTCTTGGTAGAACAGCCAAATTCCCAAGAGATTCCATCGCATTTAAATGGGCAGATGAGACAGCGGAGACAACATTAACTGAGATTGAATGGAGCCCATCAAGAACCGGACTGATCAATCCAGTGGCAATTTTTGAACCAGTAGAATTAGAAGGAACGACTGTCAGCAGAGCCAGTCTCCACAACATTAGTGTGATGGAAGAACTGCAGTTAGGAATTGGCGACGAGATCGTTGTATACAAAGCTAATATGATCATTCCACAGCTTGCAGAGAATAAAACAAAGAGCGGCAATATAGAGATTCCGCATACTTGTCCTGCGTGCGGTGGTGAGACAAAGATCGAAGATGAAAATGGAATCAGAACCTTAGTCTGCACCAATGAATTTTGCAGTGCAAAGAAGATCAAATCATTCTCGCATTTTGTATCAAGAGATGCAATGAATGTTGATGGACTATCCGAAGCAACATTACAGAAGATGATCGATGTTGGACTATTAAATGAAATTTATGATCTCTTCACTTTAAAAGATCACAAAGAAGAGATTCTGGAATTAGAAGGATTTGGGGAAAAATCCTACCAAAATCTGATCAATGCGATCAATGATTCCAAACAGCCTGCATTGGCAAACTTTATTTATAGTCTGGGAATTCCGAATGTAGGACTTTCCAATGCAAAATTAATCTGCAAACATTTTAAAGAAGATTTTAATGCGATCAGAGAAGCCGATGCAGAGGATTTTATTGCGATCGATCAGATTGGACCGATGATCGCAGAAGCCATGGTATCATATTTTCATACACCACATAATCAGAAGATCTTAGAACAACTGTTACAATATGTGCAGTTTGAGAAGAAAGAAGAAAGTAAGACAGAACAGATCTTAGAAGGAAAAACATTTGTTGTGACAGGATCACTTGATCATTTTGATAACAGAAAACAACTAAAGGAAGAGATTGAGCAGATGGGAGGCAAGGTCACAGGATCAGTGTCAAAGAAAACAGACTATCTGATCAACAATGACAAAATGTCGCAGTCATCAAAGAATAAGAAAGCGATGGAATTAAACATTCCAATACTGAGCGAAGAAGATTTCCTTAATCTGATCGGACGATAATAAATATAGATTGCATAAAAAATGCAAGAGTTTTATAATAAATATCTGACAGGAAAAATGCTGTCAGCTTAAAAAGCAATCGAAAAAAAGAGAAGGAGATTTGATAAAATGCCAATTCGAATAGACAACGATCTGCCGGCGAAGGCAGCCTTAGAAGAAGAGAATGTATTTGTGATGGATAAAGAAAGGGCATGTACACAGGATATCAGGCCTTTAAAGATTGCAATTTTAAATCTGATGCCAAACAAATTAGACACAGAACTTCATTTGCTGAGAAGTTTATCAAATACACCATTACAGTTAGATATCACATTTTTACAGACAGAATCTTATGTTCCGACTCATGTATCAGAGTCACATATGGAGAAATTTTATAATTATTTCTCAGAGATCAAAGACAAACGTTTTGACGGACTGATCATTACAGGAGCACCAGTAGAGTTAAAAGAATTTGAAGAAGTTGATTACTGGGATGAAGTTGTTGAGATCATGGAATGGTCCAAGACACATGTCACATCAACGTTGTATATCTGCTGGGCAGCACAAGCAGGACTTTATTATCACTATGGGATCAAGAAACATATCTTGAATAAGAAGATTTCAGGTGTTTATGAACACCATCCATTACATAATAAACTTCCTATTATTCGAGGATTTGATGATAAGTTTTACGTGCCACACTCTAGAAATACAGGAGTTGACGGAGAAGCCATCCGCAAGAATAAAGAATTAACGATCGTAGCAGAATCAGATGAGACAGGACCATACATTATTTTGAATTCCACAGGAAGTCAGGTATTTGTCACAGGACATCCAGAATATGATGTGATGTCACTGCATTATGAATATGTAAGGGATGTGAAACGAGGACTGAATCCAGATATACCAAAGAATTATTACAAAGATGATGATCCAACGAAGAAACCAGTGAAGTCATGGAGATGTCATGCAAATGCTATGTATTATAACTGGCTGAATTATTATGTATATCAGGTGACACCATACGATCTGGAAAAAGACAAATAAAACAAAGGTTGCTGTACAAAGTATGGCAGCCTTTTTGAAATAATGATACAGCATGTATATGGAGAAAAGAAAGGAAAACAAATGATCAAACTAATCGCAACAGACATTGATGGAACATTAGTGGCAGATGGGACACTGGATCTGAATCCGGAATATTATGACGTGATCAAAGAACTGAAACGAAGGGGAACGATCGTGTTAGCGGCAAGCGGCCGTCAGAGAGCAAGTATCGAGAAAGTATTCACGCCAGTACTTGATGACATCAGTTTTATTTCAGAAAATGGAACTTGTATTCATTCCAAAGATTATCAATATGTAGATGTGATCGACCCAGAGATCGTAAGAACTTATATTGAAGAAGCAAGACAGTTCCCAGGATGTGAAATTGCGATCAATAAAGATAACATGACATATATGGAGAATATCGGGATTTACCAGCATCTGGTCGGAGACTATGGCTACAGAGGTGATCTCGTAGATGATGTTTTAGGGAATCCAGAAGGTGTATGTAAGATGAGTATTTTTCATCACAATTGCGCCGAAGATGTAGTTGGGGATGAGTTCATCAAACGATGGGGCAAGAAGATGAATGTTGTAGTATCCGGGAAATGTTGGGTTGATTGCGCCAACAAAGGTGCGAACAAAGGAAGTGCCTTAAGACATTTTCAGGAAGAATACGGAATCACACCAGATGAAACACTGGCATTTGGAGATAATTTAAATGATATCGAGATGTTAAAACGTGCAAGTCACAGTTTTGCAGTGGAGAATGCCAGAGATGAAGTAAAAGAAGCAGCGAATTTTGTAGCACCATCTTACAAAGAAGATGGGGTACTTCAGGTATTGAAAGCAGTACTGAGTGGTGAATTATGCTAACAGAAGAAATGACCATGACTTATGAAGAGTCTGTAAAATATTTATATAAAATCGCAGGATTCGCCACAAAATCTTCTCTCGAAGATATAAAATACTTTTTAGAACGATTGGGAAATCCTCAAAAAGAGTTGCATATGATCCATGTAGCAGGGACGAATGGAAAAGGATCCGTCTGTGCATTTTTAGAAGCACTCCTTACCCAGCATGGAAAGAAGACAGCTTCCTTTACCTCGCCACATGTTGTGAAGATCAATGAACGAATCAAGCTGTGTGCGAAAGAAATCAGTGATGAACGATTTGCATCAGCTGCGGTGAAGGTAAGACATGCCATTGAAACTGGAATAACAGAAGGAAAGAACAGCCCATCATTTTTTGAGGCAGTATTTCTGATGGCGATGGTGATCTTTCAGGAAGAACAACCAGATATCTGTATGATCGAGACAGGAATGGGCGGAAGATATGATGCTACCAATGTTATCTGTCCGAAGGTCAGTGTGATCACTTCAATCAGCGAAGATCATATGGAATTTCTGGGACAAACATTGGAAGAGATCGCAACACACAAAGCAGGGATCATTAAGCCAGGAATTCCAGTTGTGACAATAGAACAGGAACCCAAGGTAAAAGAAATCCTTTCTGAAGAAGCAAGGCAGAAAAAATCACGAATTTATGACATTTCTGAAGATAATCTTAATTTTAAAGAAAAAGCAGGAAAATATATTGATTTTTTAAATGCCAATGCGTATGATAAGGAAAGAGATGTGCGGACCAACATTGCAGGAGAATTTCAGAAGTCCAATCTTGCAGCAGCATTGCAGACAGCAGAACTTATCTGTGGACGACTTGATGAAGACAAGATCTATGAAGCACTGAGCCAGATTAGAATCAGCGGAAGGATGGAAGAGATCGCACCAGGGATTATTGTGGATGTATCGCACAATATCCAAGGAATGCAAGGATTTGTACAGACTGTGGAGGCAAACTACCATGGAATGAAGAAGCGGATCTTATTTGCAGCATCTCATCAGAATGAAGAAGAATATATGAAGAACATTCTGAAGACGATTCCAGAGATTGAAGCCTTTTATACAGTGGGGATTCATAAGAGAAGAATCGATGAAGCAGAATTTCAGGATGCTTTTCGTAAGATGATAGACAGGAATCAGGAAACAACGGTATGCTTTGTTGTCGGATCTTTTTATCTGGCAGGCATGGCCAAAGAGTTTATAAATCAGGAGGAAGAGAATGTTAGACTTTAACGAAGAATTAGCCAAGTTTCAACCATGTGCAGATTTGGAAGAAGCGGAAGAGAATATATATGGGAAAGAATTAGAAGAGATCAAGAAGAATAAGACAGAATTATATAAAGCCAACCAGATGATCAAGAAATACAATCAGGCATTAAACTACGCCAAGCAAGGGAATGATGACCTTGCGATGTTACAGTTAAAGAATGTTGTGGCAGCTATTCCTAATTTTGTAGATGCATATCTTTTAATGGCATTATTATCCATCAAGGGAGAGAATTATGATAATGCAAGAGCATTCCTCGATACGATCTTAAAGATCGATCCAAACAACGAATCAGCAGTGGAATATGGTAAAGAATTTGAGACAAAAGTAGTCGAAGAAGAGCCACAGACAACTGAGCCAGAGAAGAAAGACAAGAAGAAAAAAGAGAAGAAAAAAGTTGTGAGCCAGCCAGAAGAACCAAAGAAAAAGAAGAATCCATTTAATATTTCTTCAATTCAGGAAAACGAAGCTGGAAAGAGCCCGATGTTTTACATGGTAACAGGAATTGTGATCGGTGTGATCGTGGCAGCAGTTTTGATCTATCCAACAGTACGTGCAAGCTTCAGTCATAAGAACTCTACACAGGTAGAAGATTATAAAGAACAGATCCTTGCCAAAGACACACAGTTGAAAGCAAGCGAGAAGAAAGTTAAAGAAGCAAAGGCAGCACAGAAGAAAGCAGAAGATGAATTAGATGAGTACATTGGAACAAGCAAGAAAGACGGTGTCTATGATCTGTTGTTAAGTGCCTTACAGAAATACAGCGACCGTGATTATACAGGATCTGCAGATGCGTTATTAGATATCGACAGTCAGAAACTAACAACAAAGAATATGAAAGCGATCTACAAAGATCTGACAGCAAAGGTATATCCAAGTGCAGGAACTGGATTATACAGCAAAGGAAAGAATGCATACTGGGCAAAAGACTACAAGACAGCGATCTCTTATTTAAAGAAAGCGATCAAAGTCAGCGATACAAACCGTTATGCATATGATTATCTTGCCAAAGCTTATGAAGGTGCTTCCGATCAGAAGAATGCGAAGAAGACATATCAGACGATCATCGAAAAGTTCCCAGGAACATCTCAGGCGATTAATGCGAAGAGTCGAATTGATGCAATGGGTAAAAAGAGTGCCAAAAGTTTATAATTAATATTACACAGAATACAAGTTTACAAACAAAAGATAAAGGAAGAAGAACAAGCGAAAGTTTGAACTTCTTTCTTTTTTATTTTCTATCAGGAAATTCAAGATGATCTTGGAAAGGAACGTATCACAGCAAAGAGCAGGAAGGAGCGATCAGAATATGGCAACAGAATACAAGATAGAAAACAGGGTTTTATATATTTATCTGGATGGTGATCTAGATCATCACTTAGCGAAGAAAGTAAAACATAAATGCGATATCATTTTAAAATCATATCCGATCAAAGATATTGAGTTTGATTTTAAAAATTCAGGATTTATCGATAGTTCAGGGATTGGAGTGATCTTAGGAAGATATCGTCAGGTACAGGCGATGGGAGGAACGGTGAAAGTCAGCAATATGAGTGCATCAGTAAGAAAGATCATTCATATGGCAGGATTGCATCAACTGATAGAAGAAATATAGAGAAATGGGAGGATAAGAAATGTTGCATTTAGAATTTAACAGTGACTCAGAAAATGAAGGAATCGCAAGAATTGTGACGGCTGCTTATATCATGAAATTTGATCCGGATATGGAAGAAATGGATGATATCAAGACCGCAGTGTCAGAAGCAGTGACAAACTGTATTGTACATGCGTATCACGACCCAGATGGAAAGATCAGTATGGATCTTTCCGATCAGAATGGAATCCTGCGAATAGAGATTAAAGATCAGGGTATCGGAATTCCAGATGTCAAGAAAGCGATGGAACCGATGTTTACAACAAAACCAGAAGAAGAAAGGACTGGAATGGGATTTTCTTTTATGGAGGCATTTATGGATCAAGTAGAGGTTATTTCAAAACAAGGAGAAGGAACGACAGTGATCATGACAAAGAAAATAGGAGATCAAGACAAGCTGAATGGATAAGACGAGGGAACTGTTACGGCTTACCAAAGAAGGAAACGAAGCAGCACGAGAGCAGATCATTCTTAATAATGTTGGATTGATCTGGAGTGTTGTGAGACGATTTACAAACAGAGGATATGAGTCTGAGGATCTGTTTCAGATTGGAAGTATTGGACTTATGAAAGCCGTGGACAAGTTTGACCTGTCTTATGACGTGAAATTTTCGACTTATGCAGTACCGATGATCACAGGAGAGATTCGTAGATTCCTAAGAGATGATGGTATGATCAAAGTCAGCAGATCTTTAAAAGAAAATGTATACAGGATCATGAAAGCAAGAGAAAAGTTTTGTCAGCAGTATCAAAGGGAAGCAACGATCGAAGAAATCAGTGAGATCACGAAGATCACAAGAGAAGAGATCGTAACATCCTTAGAGGCAAGCAATGAAGTAGAATCCATTCATCAGAGTGCATATCAGAAGGATGGCAGTGAGATTTCTCTGCTGGATAAGTTATCAAAAGGAGAAAATGAATCTGAGAAAGTGGTAGATCATGTTCTGTTAAAGGAAGCCATGAAACATTTGGAACAGAAAGAACAGCAAATGATCTATTACCGATATTTTGAAGGAAAAACTCAACAAGAAATTGCGAAGATCTTTCATATTTCACAGGTACAGGTTTCAAGAATACAAAAAAAGATCTTAAAAAAACTAAGAAGACAAATGATTGGAAATATCTGAAAAACTATGCTAGAATAAAGAAAACACAAATCTGGATCGATCGTTAAAGGATAATTCATCCATTTTCCCAGGTAAAAGGAGCAAGATAGAATGACATATGAAAAAAAGTCGGTAATTGAATTACGTGAAATTGCCAAAGAAAGAAAAATAAAAGGCATTTCGACCTTAAAGAAACAAGAACTGATCAAAGTATTAGAAAACTATGATCAGGAACAATCAAAACAAAAGGAAGAACCGCAGATACAACGTGAACCAAAACAATCTTATTCAGAGCATCAAGAAAGAAAACATCACCAGAAAGAATTTCCAAAGAATATAAAAAGTCTGGACAGCGGAGAAAAAGCACATGGGATTCTGGAAGTTATGCCAGACGGGTATGGTTTCATCCGATGTGAAAACTATCTTCCAGGGGAGAATGATATCTATGTATCTCCGGCTCAGATTCGCAAATTCAATTTAAAAACAGGAGACATCTTAACAGGAGCGATCCGTATCAAAACCCAGAGTGAGAAATTCAGTGCCTTATTATTCGTAGAATCTGTCAATGGATATAAGCCAGAAATGGCAGCGAGAAGACAGCATTTTGAAGATCTGACACCAATCTTCCCTAACGAAAGATTAGGAATGGAAACAGAGAGATCATCCATACCAATGCGAATGGTTGACCTGCTATCACCCGTTGGAAAAGGGCAGAGAGGAATGATCGTATCGCCTCCAAAGACAGGAAAGACAACACTGTTAAAACAAATGGCACAAAGTATCAGTCAGAATTATAAAGATATCAAATTAATCGTATTATTGATCGATGAACGACCAGAAGAGGTCACAGATTTTAAAGAATCTATCGAAGGAAAGAACGTTGAAGTTATTTATTCCACATTTGATGAATTGCCAGAACACCACAAGAGAGTGTCAGAGATGGTATTAGAACGTGCAAAACGTCTCGTAGAACATAAAGAAGATGTCGTAATTTTATTAGATAGTATCACAAGACTTGCAAGAGCTTACAACCTTACAGTACCGCCAAGCGGAAGAACATTAACTGGTGGACTTGATCCAGCCGCTCTCTATATGCCGAAGAAATTTTTCGGTGCAGCCAGAAATATGAGAGAAGGCGGAAGTCTTACCATCCTTGCCACAGCACTCGTAGAGACAGGAAGCAAGATGGACGACGTGATCTTTGAAGAATTCAAGGGAACAGGTAATATGGAATTAGTCTTAAACCGTCGTCTGGCAGAAAAAAGAATCTTCCCAGCGGTTGATATTGCCAAATCAGGAACAAGAAGAGAAGAGCTGTTGCTTACCAAAGATGAAAGAGAAGTTGTCACAGCACTTCACAAAGAATTATCCGGAAACCGTTCGGAAGAATTTATGGAACAGATGTTAGATTTATTTAAACGAACCCAAAACAACAAAGAATTTGTAGCACTAACCAAACGATCATTATTAAGAAAATAAAAAAAGTAATTGCAATTTCAAATAAATTGTGATAGAATAAAAAAGCTGTTTATAAAACAAGAAATGACGAAAGTCAAAGTATGTAAATGTTGGCAAAATCCAACAAATTTTTTAGAAGAGGTGAAAGAACATGCGTGAAGGAATCCATCCAAATTATTATCAGGCAAAAGTAGTATGCAACTGTGGTAACGAATTCGTAACAGGATCTACAAAGGAAGATATCCACGTAGAAATCTGCTCAAAATGTCATTCATTCTACACAGGACAGCAGAAAGCTACTCAGGCTCGTGGACGTATTGATAAGTTCAATCGTAAATATGGTGTTAAGTAGAAAAGTAAGAAATCAGGTTGAGGTTATCGAAATCTCAACCTTTTTTTTATGTAACGAGAAAAATCTCATAGAAATATAGGAGACAACAATGGCGGTTCGTATAGGCGGGCAGGCAGTGATCGAAGGCGTAATGATGAAGAATATGGATCGTTATGCAGTATCCGTGCGAAAGCCCAATGGCAAGATAGAGACGAAAGTAGAAGAATGCGTAAGCTTCGCAGAGAAACATCCATTATTTCAATTACCAGTTTTTCGAGGAATGGCAAATTTCCTGGAATCTATGGTGATCGGGATGAAGACACTGAATTATTCTGCATCTTTTTACGAAGACGAAGAAGAACAAACAGAGAGCAGGACAGAACAGCTCTTAGAAAAGATTCTTGGAGAGAAAGCAGAGAAGATCATCATGGGAATCGTACTGGTATTTTCACTGGCAATTTCCATCGGATTATTTATGATCCTTCCATACATCGCATCCGAAGCACTCGGAAAGCTGATCAGGAATGAATATGTGATTTTATTTATGGAAGGTATTATCCGAATAGCGATATTTCTTGGATACATTGTGTTGATCTCAAGAATGGAAGACATCAAGAGAGTCTTCATGTATCATGGTGCAGAACATAAAACGATCAACTGTTTAGAAGCAGGTGTTCCTTTAACTCCTGAAAATGTGGATAACTTTTCAAGATTACACAAAAGATGTGGAACAAGTTTTATTTTTATCGTTATGATCATCAGTATGGTATTTTTCTTCTTTATCAGAGTGGATACCATATGGTTACGAATCGTATTAAGATTATTATTTTTACCATTGGTAGCTGGTGTTTCCTATGAATTTATCCGGCTGGCAGGAAGCAGTGACCATCCACTTGTACAGATTTTCTCAAAACCAGGACTGGCACTTCAGAAACTGACAACGAAAGAACCAGATCATTCTATGATCGAAGTTGCGATCGCATCAGTGGAAGGCGTATTTGACTGGAGAGAATATCTGGATAGTCTGAATAAAGGGGAACAAAAAGAAGATGAATAGAAGAGAATGGGTCCTCTATGGACAGAAAGAACTAGAAGAAGCACAGATTGAGAATGCATCTGGTGATGCATGGTATTTATTTTCTGAATGTTTTCATATATCAAGGGAAGACTATCTGTTCGGAATGACGGATGAGATCAATGATAAAGAAGCAGAAGAAAGATATAAAGAATTGATTCAGAAGAGAAAAGAACATGTGCCATTGCAATATATTTTAGGAACACAGGAATTTATGGGATATACATTTAAGGTAACACCAGATGTGCTGATCCCAAGAGCAGATACAGAAACAGTATTGGAGGAAGTGCTTCTTAAGGTCCCGCAGACCTTAAAGAATCTGAAAATTTTGGATTTATGCACTGGTTCAGGCTGTATTGCGATCAGTCTGGCATTGATTTTAAAGCCAGAAGTTTGTGTTGGAACGGATATTAGTGAAAAAGCATTAAAAATTGCAAAAGCTAATGGCGAAAATCTCGCACCTATGGTAAAATTTATTCAAAGTGACCTTTTTGAGAATGTCACAGGAAGCTATGATCTGATCATTTCGAATCCGCCCTATATTACAACGGAAGAATGTGGGAAGCTGATGCCGGAGGTAAAAGACTATGAACCAATGTTAGCACTCGATGGGAAGGAAGATGGACTTTATTTTTATAAGAAGATCATCAAAGAAGCGAAAAACTATTTAAATCCACAAGGAATGCTCGCATTTGAGATCGGATATGATCAAGGAGAAGCAGTGAAGAATTTGATGGAAGCACAGGATTTTGACTGTGTTGAGATAAAAAAAGACCTGGCAGGATTAGACCGGCTGGTCTTTGGATTTGCAAGAGAAGGAGAATAAGATGTTTGATAAGTTAGAAGGTTTAGTAGATCGTCTGGACACTGTACTGCAGGAATTGAATGATCCAGATGTAGCAGGTAACCAGAATCGTTTCCGTGATCTGATGAAAGAACAAAATGAGCTGACACCGATCGTGGAAAAATACAAAGAATACAAAGCAGAGAAACAGAATATCGAAGATAGTTTGATGCTTTTAGAAGAAGAGTCTGACGAAGAGATGAAAGAACTTGCCAAGGAAGAACTGAATGAATCTAAGGCAAATGTGGAAAGATTAGAAGAAGAGTTAAAGATTCTCTTAATTCCAAAGGATCCAATGGATGACAAGAATATCATCGTTGAGATGCGTGCCGGTGCCGGTGGAGATGAAGCTGGGTTATTCGTCGCTGACGTTGCACGTATGTATCGAAATTATGCAGAAAGCAAACGTTGGAAAGTAAATACATTAAGTTTTAATGAGAGTGGAATCGGTGGATTTAAAGAACTTGTATTCATGGTATCTGGACAGGGTGCATACTCAAGATTCAAGTACGAAAGCGGTGTACACCGTGTACAGAGAATCCCTGCAACAGAGTCTGGAGGAAGAATCCATACATCTACAATTACGGTAGCGATCATGCCAGAAGTGGAAGATGTGGAAGTAGAGATCGATATGAATGATTGTAAGTTTGATGTATTCCGTGCATCAGGAAATGGTGGACAGTGTGTCAATACAACAGACTCTGCGGTACGTTTAACACATATTCCAACAGGAATCGTTGTATCATGCCAGGATGAAAAATCCCAGTTAAAGAATAAGGACAAAGCGTTAAAGGTATTACGTTCCCGTCTGTATGAATTAGAACAGCAGAAAGCACATGATGAAGAAGCAGCAAAGAGAAAGAGCCAGATCGGTACAGGAGACCGTTCTGAAAAGATCAGAACATACAATTATCCACAGGGTCGTGTTACAGATCACAGAATCAAGCTGACACTTCACAAATTAGATTCTATCATGAACGGTGATTTAGATGAATTGATCGACAGCTTAACAGCAGCAGATCAGGCAGCAAAATTAAGTAACATGGAAGAAGAATAATACAAAGAGATTTATAAGGGGTCAGGTGATCAAACCTGGCCCCTGCATATATTTAATTGAGGTATACAAAATGAAAGATGGGTTTATCAAAGTTGCAGCCGCAACACCAAAGATCAAAGTGGCAGATCCTGCATACAATACAGAAGAAATTTTAAAGATCATCGATGAGACAGAAAAAAATGGAGCAAGTATTCTGGTATTTTCTGAATTAACGATCAGTGGATATACATGTGGTGATCTATTCTTGCAGCAGCCACTTTTAACAGAATGTAAAAATCAGCTTTTAAGAATTGTGAAAGCAACTGAAAATAAGAGTATGTTAGTTGTTGTAGGATGTCCGATCGTTATAAAACAAAAATTATATAACTGTGCGGTTGTGATCAGTGATGGCAGTATTTTAGGAATCGTGCCAAAAACACATTTACCAAACTATTCAGAATTTTATGAATTACGTCATTTTACATCTGGAGAAGGATTAGAAGAAGATCTTTGGTTTGGAGAAGAATTTGGTTATGTAAATGTAGCCGTGAATCAGTTATTCAAATGCAAAGAGATTCCAGAACTTGTGGTAGCATGTGAAATCTGTGAAGATCTCTGGGTACCACTTCCACCAAGCACATATCACGCAATGGCAGGAGCAACGGTAATCTGTAATCCATCTGCAAGTGTAGAGACAACAACAAAAGAATCTTATCGAAGAAGCCTTGTATCAAATCAGTCAGCAAGATTGTTAGCGGCTTATATCTATGCTGATGCAGGAGAAGGAGAATCCACACAGGATGTTGTATACAGTGGACACCATCTCATATGTGAAAATGGTTCAGTTTTAGCAGAAGCAAAACGATTTACAAATGAGATTATCTATGCAGATATCGATGTGCAGAAATTGGCAGCAGAACGAAGAAAGATGACTTCTTTCCCAGGAGGCCAAACAGATGATTATTTTGAACAGGAATTTTCACTAGAAGTCAAAGAAAACAAGATCACAAGAACATTCCCGAAAGCACCATTTGTACCAGATAATCAAGATGAAAGAGATAAACGATGCGATGAAATCTTATCTTTACAGTCTATGGGACTTAAGAAACGTCTGGAACACACAAACTGCAAACATGCAGTCGTAGGAATTTCAGGTGGATTAGATTCCACATTAGCAGTCTTAGTTACAGCAAGAGCCTTTGATCTGTTAGACATTCCAAGAGAAAACCTGATCTGTGTGACAATGCCATGTTTTGGAACAACAGACAGAACTTACCAGAATGCCGTATCCCTGATCAAAGAATTAGGAGCGACACTCAAAGAAGTAAGAATCGAAAAAGCAGTCCGCCAGCATTTTGCAGATATCGGGCATGATGAAAATAACCACGATGTAACTTATGAAAACTCTCAGGCAAGAGAAAGAACACAGATTCTGATGGATATGGCAAACCAGTACAATGGTATGGTCATCGGAACAGGAGATATGTCAGAACTGGCACTCGGATGGGCAACATACAACGGGGATCATATGTCTATGTATGCAGTAAACTGCTCCGTACCAAAGACATTAGTTCGTTACCTTGTACTTTACTATGCAGAGACAACAGAGAATAAGAAATTATCAGAAGTACTGATGGATGTCCTAGACACACCAGTAAGTCCAGAATTACTTCCACCAGTTGACGGAGTCATTTCACAGAAGACAGAAGACTTAGTCGGACCATATGAACTGCACGATTTCTTCTTATATTATATGTTAAGATTCGGATTCCCAAAATCCAAATTATACCGCATGGCAAAATTAACATTTGACGGTGTATACGATGATGAAACGATCAAGAAATGGCTGGATAAATTCTATTGGAGATTCTTCAGCCAGCAGTTTAAACGTTCTTGCCTGCCAGATGGACCTAAGGTTGGTAGTGTAGCAGTATCACCTCGAGGAGATTTAAGAATGCCAAGTGACGCAAGTCCAACGGCATGGATCTAAAATAAATAAAAGTCAGTTGCAAACGCGCTTTCGCTCGATTCGCACGTAGCGGACACTAAATTCGACAGCGACGAATACTCGTCACTGCTCATTAAGTGCCGACGAGCTCCTACGGTTTTCAACTGGATTTTATTTATTTTAGTGAAAGTTTGTTGGTAAAAATAAAGAACATAACTTGTTTTAGGATATGTGAAAATTTGTTGGAATTATAAATAAATTTCGTTATAATGATTATATATTACGGAAAGAAAATGCGAAAAAGAGGAATGAAAGAACAAATATGAATCAACAATCGAAAAGAAATCTAACCAATAAGATCATAAGCTTAGCAGGAATCATGGTTTTTGTTTTTTTTATAGCAATCTATGTCAGTGCATGTTCAAATTATCTGAAAGGAAATAGAACAAGAAGAAAATTATTCGGGGCGACTTATATGACGATGAATAATGAATTCTATAAAGTGGTCAATAACCAGATTCGCATGCAGGTTGAGAAGAATGGAGATGAGATGATCACATTGGATCCGGCACTTGATCAGAAGAAGCAGAATGAGCAGATCAAACAGCTGGTTAAACGAAAGGTAGATGCAATCTTTTTAAATTCAGTCGACTGGAAAGAAGTAGAGTCTGGATTGAAGGCAGCGAAGAAAGCGAAGATTCCAGTGATCGTTATCGACTCACAGGTTTATAGAAATGATCTTGTCACAATGACGATCGTGTCAGATAACTACAAAGCAGGTGTTTTATGTGCAAAGGAAATGATGAAGCAAAAAGATCATGCGAATATTGTATTGTTAACACATAATGCAGCAAGATCTGCGGTAGATCGTATCAATGGATTTACAGATACGATCAAGAAAAATAAAAACTATAAGATCCTTGCATCTGCAGATACTCAGGGACAGATCGAACGTGCACTTCCTAAGGTAGATAAGATCATCGAAAAATACAAGAATATTGATGTCGTCATGGGATTAAATGACCCAGCAGCGATGGGAGCTTTAGCAGCTCTTGACAGTAAGGGGGCTAGAGAAGGTGTTCTCGTATACGGAATTGATGGATCTCCAGAAGGAAAGAAACTGATCAAAGAAGGTATGATGACAGGAACAGCAGCACAGTCTCCCAAACAGATGGCAGACACAGCGATCAATGCAGCATACAAGATTTTGCAAGGGAAAAAAGTAGAGAAGAAAAAGGTAATCTCTGTTCAAATGATAACAAAAAAGAATGTAGAGCAGACTGATATTAGCCGTTGGCAGTAAAGAGGAAATGATATGGATCGAAAAAATCAAAATTTATATTATATCAAGATTCTGATGGGAGTCATAAACTTCATCATTTTATCCTTCCTTTCTGCAGTTTTTATTTTAACATTAAATAAGATCAATCGTGATTTTGGAGCAAGGAATTTCTTAGAGAATATCACGTATCTCCCAAACGAACCAGTGACATCAACAGTGTTGATATTTATTGCTTTTTTCTTATTGTTAGGCATTATAGAAATTCGAAGAAAACAAAGAAAAAGGCAACAGGTATCTGTGATCTTATATGCAGCAGAGATTTTGTTATGTCTGATCATTATTAAATTTGTTTATGTAAATTATAATGGAATCATTCTTCTTGTCATTGCAGATATTGTAACGGATATCAAAGATAAACACACTAGGGGAATTTTCTTTGTCATCATGGGAATGATATATTTATTCTCAGACTACGATATCATATCAATGTTTATAGATATGATATCGTTCCAACAATTTTTGAGTGTATACCCGGCGAAAGTCAGTATGATGATCCAAGGAACAAGAAATATACTAGTTGCATTGAATGCGATCGCATTTATTGCATACATGATCATTTTGATGAGAAATCAGATGAAAGAGAATGCAAGGATTGGATTGTTAAACCTTCAGCTTCAGACAGCCAATATACGTTTAAAAGAAATGAATGAACAGCTGAAGGACTATTCAGAGATGACAGAGAAAATGGCGGAGACAAGGGAACGAAATCGAATTGCCAGAGAGATTCATGACACACTGGGGCATACGATGACTGGACTGTCTGCAGGAATTGACGCATGTATCGCGATGATCGATTTTTCTGTAGATGCAACGAAAGAACAGTTAAATAAAATATCACAGGTTGCAAGGCAAGGAATTAAAGATATTCGAAGATCGGTCAATAAATTAAGACCAGATGCCTTAGAGCATAGTGGATTGCAAGAAGCTTTAGAAAAGATGATCAATGAGACGATGCAGGTATCAGATGTTAAGATTAATTATGATTGTCAGGTAGAGGTCTTGAAATTCAATCAAGATGAAGAAGATATGATCTATCGTGTAGTACAGGAAAGTATTACAAATGCGATCAGGCATGGAAAAGCGAAGCAGATTGATGTAAACTTATGGAAGGAAGATAAGTGGCTCAATCTAGAGATCAAAGACAATGGAATCGGATGTGAAGAGATTCATACAGGATTTGGATTGATCCATATCGAAGAGAGGATCAAGATGTTAAAAGGAACTGTAGAATATGATGGAAGTAATGGATTTAAAGTCACAGCAAGAATACCGATCAGATGGGGTGAAAAACTATGATTAAAGTAATGATAGCAGATGATCAGGAACTGATCAGACAAAGTTTACAGATCGTACTTGAGATGAAAGAAGGAATCGAAGTTACTGCAACTGCCAAGGACGGAAGAGAAGTCATTCAGGAAGTCAGGAAAGACAAGCCAGATGTTATTTTAATGGATGTGCGTATGCCAGAAATGGATGGAGTGCAATGTACACAGATCATCAAAGAACAATATCCAGATGTCAAGATCATTATTTTGACAACGTTCGATGATGATGAGTATGTATACAATGCATTAAAACATGGAGCAAGTGGTTATCTGTTAAAAGGAATTTCTATGGATGAATTAGAAAAAGCGATCAATACAGTACATAGCGGCGGGGCCATGATCAATCCAGAAGTGGCAACAAAGGTGGTCGATTTCTTCTCTGAAATGGCACAAAGCAATTATGATACATCAATTCATGCACAGAATGTAGAAGAGATCACAGATGCAGAATGGGAGATCATTAAATTAGTCGGAAGAGGCATGTCAAATAAAGAAATCTCGACGGAACTAAGCCTTTCCGAAGGAACTGTACGAAATTATCTCAGCACGATCTTAAGTAAACTAGACCTAAGAGACAGAACCCAGCTTGCAATCTGGGAAGTACAGTCAGGTTCAGCCAAATACGGGAGAAGATAGATGAGACAGAAACTAGAAAAATGGTGGAAACGAATCATTGCTGTTGGATTGGTCATAAGTTTATTATCTGTTGGTTTTGTGATCTATCCCAAACAACAAAAAATTGTTTTAACCTTTGGAATGTTCGCAGGAAACAAGTGGGATGTTCCAGATGATAATTGCTATCAGATGATCGATCAAGTAATCAAAGAATTTGAAAAAGAATATCCGAATGTCACGATCAAATACGAAAGTGGTGTGATGAAAGATGATTATTCAGAATGGCTGTCACAAAAGGCACTAAAAGGAGATCTGCCAGATGTTTTTATGGTCTTGCCAGAAGATTTTAGCACATTTTCATCCGTAGGAATGTTAAAGAACTTAGACTCCTATACAAAGATTGATAAAGCGTTCAAAAAAAGCAACTATTATGAAGGAAGTTATGATGCTGGAACCTATAAGGGAACGCAATATGCTCTTCCATATGAAAGTGTACCAACTTTGATGCTAGTCAATAAGACACTACTAAAAAAAGAGCATATCAAAATGCCAGGGAATCACTGGACTTGGGATGATTTTTATAAGATCTGTCAAAAAGTAACCAAAGATACCGATGGAGATGGACGATTAGACCAATTTGGTGTGTATGATTATAAATGGAATGATGCCACGTTAAGTAATGGCGGAAACTTATTTAATCAAAGTGGAACAAAATGTAATCTTTCATCTGAACCAATTGAAAATGCAATTCTGTTTACAAAGAAGATTGAAAGAATATCATCATTTCGAAATCTGACCTCAGATGATTTTGACTCAGGAAATATTGCATTCCGTCCCATGACATTTTCAGAATTTCGAACATATAAGCCATATCCATGGAAGATTAACAAATACTTTGATTTTGAATGGGACTGTATCAGACTCCCTTCCGGACCAGATGGAGAAAATAAGACACAGGTAGATAATCTTCTGATGGGAATGAGTAATCGGACGAAACATGGAGATATGGCATGGCAGTTTTTAAAGAAATTATGCTATGAAACGAAGACACAGCAGAAGATCTTTCAGTATCGCCAAGGTATTTCACCATTAAAAGCTGTGACGAATTCAAAACAAGCACAGAGGGTGTTAGAAAAAAGCATGGGAGAAAATATGACAGATAAAATGAAACTGTTAGATGAACTGATGGACAATGCCATGCAGACCCCAAAATTTCGAAAATACAATGAAGCTTATCAAAAGATTGACAGTGAGATGACAAGGATTCTTACAGATGAAGAGGAATTTGACACGAATATCTTAAAACTAAAACAAGAGATTGATAAGATTTTAAATCAATAATAAGAAGAAGATCCAAACAAACAAAACACAAATATGACATTTGTCACATAAAAAGGGACATTTGTAAATTGAAAGTCATGACAATTTACAGATGTCCTTTTTTTGCGTGATTGGTAGAATAAGCTTGTAAATAAGAGATAGGAAAAAAGAAAGGAGAAGAGGATGAAATACGTAGTATTAGTTAGCCACGGAACATTTGCACCAGGACTTCACAGTGTACTTAAGATGTTAGCTGGTGGAGAAAGAGAAGACGTGATCAGCGTCGGATTAGAGGACGGAATGAGTGCTGATGAATTCGCAGAGAAATTCAGCAATGCGATCAGCAAGATCACAGTAGACGATGAGATCATTCTTCTTGGTGACATTGTGGGTGGATCACCTCTTACAAATGCAATTGAACAGGTATCAAACAAAGGACTGATCGGTCAGACAGTGATCTTTGGTGGAATGAACTTGGCAATGGCATTGACAGCAACATTAATGAAAGACGGCGTAGACACAGACATGCTAAAAGACAGCTTGATCAATGAGGCAAAAGATGCAGTTAAAGAATTTGTTATGACATCAGCAAACGATGATGAAGAAGACGATATTTAAATTTTAAGGAGGAAAAAAATATGTCAGTTTCATTTTTAAGAATTGATGACCGTATGATCCATGGTCAGACAGTAACACGTTGGTCACTAGAGTATCCATGCGATGGGCTGATCGCAGTGAACGACAAAGCAGCAACAACAGATGCACTTAAGATGGCATACAAGAGTGCCAGTACAAAGAAAACATTTGTTTGGACATATGAAGCATGGAAAAAGAAAAACCAGAAAGTATTAGACAGCAAAGACAATTACTTCCTCATCACAAAAGATCCAATCCAGATGAAGAAGATCTTAGTGGATGATGGATTTGTTCCAAGTGATGTAAAGAAAGTAATCGTAGGACCATGTAATGACAGACCAGGAGCTGTCAAACTTGGTAATAACCAATCTATTACACAGGAAGAAGCAGAAGCTTTAGAAGCGATCAGCAAAGCTGGTTATGAAATCGAATTCGCACTGATCAAAGAAGCGTCCATCGGAACATGGGACAAATTCAGAGGTCAGTTTGGATTTAACTAAAAAACCAATAGAGAGGAGAAACTATTATGACAATTAGTTGGTTACAAGCAATTATTTTAGGTATTTTTGCCTGCTTATCCAGTATGCCTGGTATGGGAGGTACAACCATTGGTAACTACACATTAGGAAGACCATTAGTTGCAGGTCTTGTCTGTGGTATCGTACTTGGAGATATTCAGGCAGGTATTTTAGTCGGTGCGGCAATGCAGGTTGTATATATCGCATTGGTTACACCAGGAGGAACTGTATCAGCAGACGTTCGTGCCGTATCTTATATCGGTATTCCACTGGCAATGTTAGCATTAAATTCATACGGATTAGATCCTGCATCAGCAAAAGGTATCTCCATGGCAACATCATTTGGAGCAATGGTAGGAACAATTGGTACAGTATTATTCTATGGAACAGCAACGATCAACCTTGTATGGCAGCACATTGGATGGCAGGCCGTTGAAAAAGGTGAATTCAAGAGATTATACGTTGTAGATATGGTTCTTCCATGGATTTCTCATATCATCTGCAGTTTCTTACCAGCAGTTATAATGTGTAAATTAGGAGTTCCAGTTGTAGAAGCGATCAAAACAACATTACCAATGGATGGAATTGCAATGAAAACACTGTTTACAGTAGGTAGCTTGCTTCCTTGCGTAGGTATTGCGATCTTATTAAAACAGGTAGTAACAAAAGCAGTTGACTTTATACCATTCTTCTTCGGATTTACATTAGCAGCAAGTATGGGATTAAACCTTGTATCAGTAACAGTTGTAGCAGCAATGTTCGCAATTATTTACTACAACATTAAAATGGTAGGAATCAGAGCAAAAGAAGCAGCCTTAGCTTCTGGCGGTTCCTTTGACGATGATGACGAGGAGGATATTTAATATGGCAGAGAAAAAACTATCTAAAAAAGCGTTAAATAAATCATTCCGTAACTGGGCTTATGGAAACTTAACATGTTTCTCTCAGGAACATATGCAGACATTTGGTTATCTGTGTGCAATGCTTCCATTGGTAGAAGAGTTATATGATACAAAAGAAGAACAGAAAGAAGCAATGAATACATACACAGCTTTCTTTAATACAGAACCACAGGTTGGATCTATCATCGTAGGTATCACAGCTGGTCTTGAGGAAGCAAAAGCAAATGGAAATGAAGATATCGATGCAGGAGCGATCAATGGTATCCGTGCCGGTCTTATGGGACCTTTAGCAGGTATTGGTGATTCCTTAGTTGTAGGTACATTAATTCCTATCTTACTTGGTATCGCACTGGGATTATCAACAGGTGGATCTGTCGTAGGACCAATCTTCTATATCGTAGCATGGAACTTGATCATGGCATTTGGAATGAAGTTCTTATACTTCAAAGGATATGAACTGGGTGGAAAAGCCGTAGATATCCTGGTTGGTGAGCAAGCAACCGCGATCCGTGAAGCAATCGTTATGTTAGGAACAATGGTTGTTGGATCTGTAGCAGCAACATGGGTATCAGTAAAAACATCATTCCATCTCGTAAACAGTGCAGGAAAAGAATTCTTAAATCTTCAGAAGCAGTTAGACGGAGTATATCCAGGATTCTTAACAGCAGCTTTTGTAATCTTCTGTTGGTGGTTAATGTCAAAGAAAAAAGTATCTCCAGTTGTTACAATGTTGATCTTAGTAGTTGTAGCATTTATCGGAGTTATGATCGGATTCTTTAACCCAGAATTAAAATACTAAGAAAGGAAGTATATTATGACAACACAAACAAGAGCACAGCAGTTAAAAGAAATTGAATTTCAGACACAAATGCTCAATAACCTCAAAAAATGGATTCGCAATCTCATTATTCTATCTTCTATCGGAATCATACTTGCGTATTGGGGACTAGGTGCCCAAAGTAAAATGCCATTTACAGTATTTGGTGTAGTTGGAGTGATAATTACAATCATCAGTGTGATACTTTGTGTTGTCATAGGCCTTGGTATTAAGCGAGGAAGAGCAAACGTAGATAAGATATTACAATTAGTGAAAGCCTAAGCATAGAACTATTGTTTTTTGATTGAAAAAGGACGATTATAGTTAGATCGTCCTTTTTTCTACAAAGAAAGGGAAAAAATATGAGGAAAGTTAGCCCAAGATTAGTAGCAATAATGATGGCAGGAGCTGTTACAGTTACCTCCATAACACCAGTAACAGGATATCAAACGATTACTGTAAATGCTGCAACAGATAGTCAGGAGAAAGAGGCAGCGCAAGGATATCAAACGAATTTAACAGGTTTTGATTATAAGAAAGGTGATTGGAAAGAAACAAAAGATGGTCTGTACAGCAATGCAGTTGATAAAGGAGACTGTTTTGCATTCAGTAAAACAACAGCTAAGAATTTTGTATATTCTACAGACGTAACATTTAAGAGAAATCAAGGTGCAGCAACATTAATTTTCCGTTTTAATAATAATCTTGATAATAAAGAATGCTATGCGGTAAATATCGATGGAGGTTCGCATAAATGCAAGTTTTGGCGATGGCAGGAAAATAGTGATTATCAGTTGATTGATGAAAAAGAAGTAAAAGCAACGGATGATGAGAAATATACTTTAAAAGTAGTGGCTTACGATTCATGGATTTCTTATTATGTAAATGATATTTTGATAGCAAGTACAGGTGATTATACACTTCAAAAAGACGACAAAGGACAGAGTACTGTTTTGACAGAAGGTTCTCTTGGTCTATTAAATTGGAATGGTGAGATGACATTCCAAAATACCTATTATACAGAATTAAATGATCAAAACACACCAGAGTTAAAAAATATCTCGGTATCTTCCTCAACTGGAGATGTGGAGAAAGCAGCACAATTTATATCCACAGAACCAATTATGATTCAGTATGTAAAGAATAATGCAGAAACAGTAGACTTGAATATCGAAAAGAAAAATAAAAATGCAGATGTACAGGTTGAATATGATGGAAAAACATATAACGATGGAAAGAATATTCCAGTTAAAGTTGGTAAGAATTACATTACAGTAAAGAGCACAGTTCAGGGAGAAAATGGACAGACAGCAACTTTAACATATCGTGTAAATGTGCATCGCCGAGCAGCAGATAAAACTTATTATAATGAAGCATACAGAAATCAGTATCATTATTCTGTAAAGGACGGATGGGGAAATGATTTAAATGGATTGGTTAAGTATAAAGGAACATATCACATGTTTTATCAGTTCTATGATGATACAAAATGGGGGCCAATGCATTGGGCACATGCAACAAGTAAAGATTTAATCCATTGGGAAGAACAGCCAATTGCATTATATCCAGATGCAAATGGAGCTATGTTTTCAGGATGTATTGTAGCGGATGAAAAGAATACATCAGGACTTTTTGGTGACGGCAATGAAGGTGGATTAGTTGCATTGATCACAGCAGATGGAAATGGACAACGTATTAAAGTTGCCTATAGTACAGATGAAGGAAAAACTTGGAAAAAAACAAATAAAATTGCAGCAGACTGGTCAAAAGATCCATTAAACAATAGAGATTTCCGAGATCCTAAAGTTTTTAGATGGGAAAATAAATGGTTCATGGTAATTGCAGGCGGACCACTTCGTATTTATTCATCAGACAATCTGACAGATTGGAAATGTGAATCTACATATGCAGATCTTCATACAGAATGCCCTGACCTTTATCCAATTGAAACAAAAGATGGTGTGAAATGGGTACTTTCCCGCGGTGGAAGATTTTATAAAGTCGGTGATTTTAAACAAGTTGATGGAAAATGGAAATTTGTTGCAGATGAAGCTTACAAAAACAGTGACGGTGTTATGAACTTTGGTAAGGATTCTTATGCAGCAATGACATATTATGTACAAGACTTCGGAACACAGGAAAATCCAACGATTCCAGAGATTATTGAAGGAAATTGGATGAATACATGGGATGATTATTGTAATAAAGTTGCAGATACTGTAGGACAGAATTTTAATGGAACTTATAATCTGAATCTTAAAGTAGGACTAAAACAGGAAAATGGAAAATACGTTTTAACACAGACACCAATTAGTGAATATGAGAGTTTAAGAGATGCAGAAAATAAGATTTCTTATAAAGATGTTACAATTTCAGAAGATAATGATCTCTTAAAGGATTTTGCAAAAGATACATATGAGATTGTTGCTAAATTTAAACCATCAGAGAAAACAAAGAAAGTTGGGTTCAGACTAAGAAAGAATCAAAATGATACAGAATATACCGATGTAATTTATGATTTAGAAAATGAGAAACTATCTATCGATAGAAGTAAATCAGGAAAGATTATCAGTCAGGAATTCAAAAAAATAAATGAGCAGTCTAATGTGAAAAAGAATGAAGATGGTTCTGTAGAATTACATATTTATGTAGACAAAGCCAGTGTCGAAGTATTTAGCAGTAATAATACAGCAGCAGGAGCGAACCAGATATTCCCAACACCAACAAGTTTAGGAGCATCTGTTCTAGTAGAAGGTGATCCTGTAAAAGCAGATATTGATATTTATCCAATGAAGTCAATTTGGACAGATAAGGAAGAATTGACAGATGTGGAATCTGTTGGATCTATGCAGAATGAGAACCAGATATTATATGCTGGTGATAGTGTAGAATTAAGTGCATATGTATTTCCAATTTCTATGGATCAGACGATAACATGGGATGTTACAGAAGGAAAAGATGTTGTAAGTATCAAAGAGTCAGATGGAAAAGCAGTTGTAACAGCATTAAAATCAGGAAAAGCAACAGTTACTGCATCGAGTAAATCAGATCCATCAAAGAAAAAGATATTTACGATTAATGTAAAAGAAAATAACTTCAAAACAAACATTAAGAAATTTGTAAATGTAAGTGGTAATTGGACAATTGATGGAGAAGTGTTATCAGATTCCAACCAGTCTGCAAATGATTTTTATATGTCTGAAGATGCGGTAGTTAATGAAAAATCAACAATAGAAGCGGATATGTCCTTTGAAAAAGGATTAGTTAATTTAATTTTTGCATCAAAATCAACGGATCCAAATGGAGCATATTGTCTTCAGTTTGTTCCAGGTAGTAACAGAGTGCGCTTGTTCAGAATGTATAAAGATGGTGATATTGCAGTAGGAGAGATGTCTTCTAGCATTAGTGATGGAGCATATCATCATGTGAAGATTGAAAAAGAAGCAAATGCAGTGAAAGTATATGTAGATGATAAGGAATGCTTAAATTATACTTTTGATGCAAATAAAGAGTCAGACAAAGATTTCTTTGATATCAAAACTGGATATATGGGACTTGGTTTATGGGATGGTGCAGTAAGTTTCAAGAATTTATATGTAGATAAAAAAGAAGAAACAAAACCATCAGAGCCAACAAAACCATCAGAGCCAACAAAACCATCAGAGTCAACAAAACCATCAGAAACACCAAAAACAATTTCAGTAACATTAAAAGGTAATGGTGGAAAAACTGTTACAACAATAAATAAAACAAAAGCTGGAACTAAATTACCAGGATGGAATAAAACAAAATATAAAACTGCTGGTAAGAAAGGTTATGTATTTGCGGGATGGACTTATCAAGGAAAAGTTGTTAATAAAGTACCTGCTTCAGATAAAAATATTGTATTAACAGCAAAATTTGTTAAAATCAAAGTAGGAACAGCGAAACTATCATCTTTGAAAGGTAAGTCTGGAAAAGGAACAGGATTTGTAGCCAAATCTATCAAATATACAAATAAATATGGAGAAAAACGAGGATTTAGATTCCGTTATTCCACAAGCAAAAAGATGAAATCTGCAAAATACAAAACAACAGGTTTAGTGAAAAATGTTTATACAAAAACAGGTCTGAAAAAAGGCAAGAAATACTATGTACAGGTTCGCTATTACTACTATGATTCAACAAATCAGAAAGTATATGGAACATATTCTAAAGCAAAATCAGTGAAAGCATATTAAAAATAAAGACCTAAAAAAGAAGAAAGCCATCTGGAACATTTTATCCTCGCCAGATGGCTTTTCTTGCTTTATAATAATGGAAGAAATAGACAACAAAGCAGAGAAACGAAAGGATGCAGACATAATGAAAAAGTATAAAGCAGTATTTAGTGATATTGATGGAACATTATTAAATTCAAAACATCAGATACCAGAAAATACAAGAAAAAAAATAAAACAGATCAACCAAAATGGAATCCCATACGTCTTAGTGTCCGCAAGAATGCCCAAAGGCATGACAGCTATCAGAGCAGAATTAGAGGCGAAGAGTCCAATGATCTGCTACAGCGGAGCTTTAGTTGTTGATGAAGAAGACCATCCAATCTACAGTGTGGCAATGCCACAAGAAGTTGCCATGAAGTTATGCAGAAGAGTCTATGAATTGGATCCAAAGATTTCGGTTAACATTTACACAAACGATGAATGGCTGGTAAAAGATAAAAAAGAATATTGGGCAGCGCAGGAAAGTGATATCACAGGCGTGATTCCACAAGAAGTGTCTTTTGAAGATGAAGAAGTCTACAAAGAAGTACACAAGGTGTTATGCATGGGAGATAAAGAAGATATTGCAGCGTTGGAACAACAGTTAGTAAAAGAATTCCCACAGATCAGAATTTATCGATCCAAAGATACCTATTTAGAGATAATGTCCATGAAAGCATCCAAATCCGATGCAATCCATATGTTAAAAGATCATTTTCATGTAAAACAAGAAGAGATAATGGCATTTGGTGATAATTTCAACGATATCGATATGATCAGATATGCAGGACTTGGAGTCGCCATGGGCAATGCCGCAGATGAAGTAAAACAGGCAGCAGATATTGTCACAGACATCAATGACAATGAAGGAGAACGCCAGATCCTGGATAAATATTTTAAATAAAATTTAAAACAAGAGTAATAGCAAGGGCCATAAAATAAACGTAATCTCAGAGATTAGACAGTTTATTTTTTGGTTCTTTTTCTTATGAATAATGAATATTCATAAGAAAAGTTTGAAAAGTTGCAAAAGTCATACTAAAATAGGTTAGAAAAATTGCAAAATTATCAAAAAAATGGTTGGAAAAGTTGCAAAAACTATGTAAAATAAGGTTAGAAAAGTTGCAGAATAAACAAAAAAGTGGATGGAAAAAATAAAATCAGAGGTGATATGATGATCGATCGAGAAATGAAAACCACAATCAATAACTGGATTTTACAGGGAAAAGAGGCATTCCTATTAACTGGAGCAAGACAGATAGGAAAAACATATCTGATCAGAGAGTGTTTAAAAGAATCAAAATACGATTATATAGCACTCAATTTTATAGAACGTCCAGAACTAGTAGAACTATTTGAAAATGCTACAAATGCACAAGACCTGTTAATGCGATTGAGTCTGATCACGGATAAACAGCTAAACAAAGGAAATACAATTATCTTTTTTGATGAAATACAAGAATTTAAAGATATTGTCACAAGAATCAAATTCCTTGTAGAAGAAGGAAGTTATAGATACATTATGAGTGGTTCACTTCTAGGCGTTGAATTAAACGACCTAAGATCAGCCCCAGTAGGCTATCTAAGAATCGAAGATATGTATCCGTTAACAGTAAAAGAATTTATGAAAGCCGTTGGAATCAAAGAAAACATACTAGAAATGCTGGAAGAATGTTATAAGAAACAACAGCCAGTCGATGAATTTGTACACAAAAAAATGTTAGATGTGTTTTATCTCTATCTCATCGTAGGAGGAATGCCAGAAGCAGTTGCAGTATATACACAAACAAACGACCTTGCAAGAGTAGCAGCAGTCCATCAAAAAATTATGAGATTATATAAAGCAGATTTTACAAAATATGAAACAAATTACAAACTAAAATTAAGAGAAATCTACGATTCCATGCCAGGACAACTGGACAGCAAAAACAAAAGATTCAAGATTAACACACTCGGAAAAGGACTCAATTACGACAGAGTAGCAAATGATTTCCTATGGTTGAAAGATGCAGGCGTAGCAATTCCTGTATACAACATAAACGAACCCAAACTGCCACTGATTATAAGTGAAAACCGAAATTTATTCAAACTATTCTTCTCAGACGTAGGAATCCTGACCAATCAATATTCAGATCAGGTAAAAATAGCAATACTAAATAAAGAAAAATCAATCAACAACGGAGCCCTCTTCGAAAATGTAGTAGCACAAGAACTATTAGCAAACGGATTCAATTTATATTACTTCAACAACAAAAAACAAGGAGAATTAGACTTCGTCATAGAACTAGATGGAAAAGTAACTCCACTAGAAATAAAATCAGGAAAAGACTACAAAAAACACAGTGCCTTAGTAAACGTATTAAAAGACAAAAACTACGAGATAGAAAAAGCATACATCTTCTCAGAAGGAAATGTAGAAACAAAAGGACAGAAGATCTATATGCCAATTTACATGATCATGTTTCTAAAGAACACAGAATTAAAAAACACAATTTATAAGATAGATTTAAGTGGATTATAGAAAAGAGCATAAGTTATACTAATTTCAACACCCTAAATCAAAGAAGATTTCAAATATATAATGGGCAGGAACCGTATGAACACGTTCCTGTCCATTATATATTTGAAATCTTCATTCACAGCATAAAGTGTATTGGTTGAATTGTAAATATCAAGTATTGAAAATATGAAATAAATATAGTATATTAAAAACAGATGGGAGGGAATCAGTTCAAATGGCACAGCAAAAGAAAATAAAGAATCATATAAAAGCAGATCATATTTTAAAAAATTTCTGGAAAGATACTTCATCCACATCACACTTCCAGTAATGGATATAGATATTATTCGCATGAGCAA
>OLPK01000640.1_pt1 | contig 33092 bp, 29 predicted proteins | sample 1672261 | NCBI WGS metagenome assembly OLPK01 (sample SAMEA3136665, study PRJEB25190) | human gut metagenome
CTTTCAGATAAACGGTTTTATTTTTTTAACTGTCTACCTAAAAGGGAGCATACCATTTTATTTAATGTGTGCGTCTCTTTTGCCTGCGGCAACCCAGAATTATTTCTTCTTCCTCCGAGAAATTCGATTTTTTCTGCGTTTCTCCAGCTCATGTCTGTGAATCAGGTGCATGATCAGGATAATAAGAATAACTGCGACTAAGAGTCTCAAGGAGAATTCAATTCCTTTATGTATAGCATCTTTTCTTTTTGATGCTACAGGGGCAGTTTTTAAGTTATCGTCTACGGTTTTGCCTTCCTGATAAGCTTTTCCCTGTTTAGAAGTTGTGTCATAGGTAACTTCTGTCTGTCCAAGTTTTTTGCCATCACAGGAGATTACGATGTAACCAAGGCGGCCAGTTTTTTTATCTTCATCGAGTTTAAAAGCGGTTTTTAAATCAGATTCATTAAAGTCTTTTTTTACAAGAACAGAGAAGTTTTTGTCATAAACAGAGTTTAAAAGCTGAATCTGGTCGAGCTTTGAAGAGTCAATGGAGGTATTTGCTGTCATGGCAGTTTTTAAACTGAAATCAGTAAGCGGAGTTACGGATTTTACCTGATTAAAAGCCCACTTGAATAAGTTAGCAGTATCTGTGTAGCTTTTGTCTGCACCGTAGTCTTTTAAAATGACGCAGATAAGTTCTACATTATCTTTCTTTGCGTAAGTGACTAAGGTATTGAGGGCAACCTGAGTGAATCCAGTTTTTGCTCCTTCTGCATATTTGTAGTAGTAGTCACTGTTTTCGCGAAGAATTTTAGCGTGATTCCACAGCTCTAAAGTATCTTTTAAAGTGTCACTTTTCTTTAAGGTGTAGGAAATGGTTCCGGAAATTTTACGGAATTCCTCATGCTTCATGGCTTCTTTTAAGATAAGGCCCATATCGTGAGCTGTTGTGTAATGTTCTTCATTTGGAAGTCCATGAGGGTTTTTGAACTGTGTGTTGGTACAGCCTAATTCTTTGGCGCGCTTTGTCATAAGCTTTGCAAATTCTGTTGTGGAACCGGAAATGTGCTCTGCGATAGCGGCAGCGGCCTCATTAGCGGATACAAGCATTAATGCATAAAGACTGTCTTCTACAGTAAGCTTGGCACCAACATTAATTCCAGCGGTACTGCTACCTGCCTCAATTCCGTTAACTGCAGCATTGGAGTAAGTAATAACATCACTCATTTTGCAGTTTTCAACAGCGAGTAAAGCGGTCATAACTTTAGTGATACTGGCAGGATATCTCTTGGTGTCTGCCTCTTTTCCATAAAGAATCGTTCCGGTATTGGCATCCATGACAACAGCAGATTCTGCTACGATATCTGGTGCACCGCTTAAATTGGAAATTCCATAGGAAGCACCAGCCTGTACTTTTGAAGTATCGGTCTGCGCTTCGGAAGTGCCAGCCTGTGTTTTTGAGGTATCCGTCTGTGCCTCAGAAGTGCCAGTCTGCGTTTCAGAAGCAGTGGCAGTAGTTGCCGCGGCAAAGGAATTCACACAAAAGCTTAAGGCCAATGTTAGTGTCAATATAAACGTAAGTATTCGTTTCATTGTTAAATCTCCTTTTTATTTTGCCCTGGAGCATTTTTCAAACACGCTCTATCATGCAGTATTATTAATATGCTGATATACTATTGGGCTAAGTCTTTGAGTTCTATTCGGTCATTTCAGACCTTGCCTCTCATTGTATCCTACTTCCATAGAAAAAGCAAAAATTAATTGCAAAAATAATGTCCAGCGATTAGAATAATACTGTATGTCTAAAATTGCGTATAGATATAGAAGAAAATATATTAAGATAGATGGGGAGAATTAAATGAGATTAAGAAATGTAAAAGGTTCAAGAGAACAGATTGCAGCGAATGAATATACAATTAAAGACGCAGAGCAGATTAAAGGCCAGTGGAAAGATTATTTCCAGGATGGTAAGCCGATTCAGTTAGAAATTGGAATGGGAAAAGGTAAATTCCTTATGCAGTTAGCAGAAAAGAATCCTCAGATTCATTATATTGGAATTGAAAAGTATTCCAGTGTTTTGGTCAGAGCATTAGAGAAAATGGAAGAGAATCCTTTAGAGAATCTTCATTTTATTCGAATGGATGCAGAGAATATTGTGAATGTATTTGAAAAGGGTGAGGTAGATCAGATTTACCTGAATTTCTCAGATCCGTGGCCGAAAGACCGTCATGCAAAGAGAAGACTTACTTCCAGACAGTTTTTAGAGCGTTATCATAACATTTTAAAGGAAGAGGGAAGAGTTATCTTTAAGACAGATAACAGACCATTATTTGATTTTTCTTTAGAAGAAGTAAAAGAAGCAGGATGGACACTTGAGAAATCTACATTTGACCTTCATCACAGCGAATATGTTGAGGGCAATATCATGACAGAATATGAGGAAAAGTTTGTGGCAAAAGGTAATCCGATTTGTATGCTTCAGATTTTTTTGCAGGAAGATAAATAACAACATTTCCTGTCTTTATCATAAGATAAAACAGGGGTGGAATTTTATGAATTTTAAAGAGAAAATGTGCTGGAATATTCAGCGAAAGAGCCTTTGTAATAGAGGAATCTGGCGGTGTCTGTGTAATTTCTGCCAGAGCATTTCAGAGGTATGCAGAATTTTAAATGGCAAATAATTTACTTTACGATAAATGAAAGGATTTTATTTATGAAAAAGATTGTAGCAATCGATTTAGACGGAACATTATTACATTCTGACTGTACGATTTCTTCTTATTCAAAAGAAGTAATTGCGGAAGCAGTAAAGAATGGAATTATGGTAGTTCCAACATCAGGAAGAAGTTTTCGAAGTATTAAGAATCAAGTGCAGGATATCGAAGGTGTAAAATACTGCATCTGTGCAAATGGAACATTGGTTGGAAATATTCAGACAGAGGAATTGCTTCATAATTGCAAGATACCACAGAATTTGGTTTATGACATTTATAAAGAAGTAAAGGAAAGACATGGTTTTATAGAACTTTACTGTGACAATGATGCCTATGTGGAAAAAGATACAGCTCCGATTATTTATGATACTAAGATGGGAAAAGATTTCTGTGACAGTATGTTATCTACAGATGTAATCGGCCTGTCCTATGATTTACTTCTGCGCCGTGGAACAATGCGTATCAATAAGATACACGTTGCATTTCCAGATCCACAGGAGTTAAGAGAATTTGCAGCGAAAACAGCAGAAAACAAAAATCTTATGGTAACATTTCCTAGCGAATATAACATGGAAATCTTCCCAAGTGGCTGTAATAAAGATGTGGGAATCCGTATCCTTGCTGAAAAATATAACATTGCACACGAAGATACGGTTGCCATCGGAGACAGTGATAATGATGTGGCGATGATTGAGTATGCACATATTGGAATTGCCGTAGCAAATGCAATGGAAGTATTAAAGGAAAAAGCAGATTACATCACCAAATCAAATGATGAAGATGGACCTGCGATTGTACTTAAAAAAATACTTGAAAAATAAAAAATAATGCTTGCAATCTATGAAAGGTTGTTATATAATAGTCCTTGTCGTTGAGAGATACGAAAACAAAACACAAGGATATGCGCTTTTAGCTCAGTTGGTAGAGCAGCGGACTCTTAATCCGCGTGTCCAGGGTTCGAGCCCCTGAAGGCGCATTACAAAGTACCGTTTTTGGGATTTAGACCTGGGGATGGTGCTTTTTTTGTTATATAAGAATTAAACTTATGTCGATACATCCCCGATTTACGATGGAAGACCGACCGATAGTATAAAAACCGTGGCAGATCAGATAAAAAAAGAAGAAAAAACACATATGCCGAAACAATTTAATTTCTGGATTGTGGCATCAGGAGATGCCGCCAGGAAGATTTGTAATTATTTGTCTAAACAGATTATCTATATGAGAAATAATCAATATAAGAAAACGTTCTACACGTTGCAAAGGGAAATGTTGCTGACAGGAGAGGTGTAGAGCGGAGGAAGGTAAATGGATAAACATTTGAAATATTTTAATTTTAAGATGAGGGGCGTTTGGAGTAAGATATACTATAAAGAATAGCATAAAGCACTGTTTTGGAAATTTAAATCCAGGACGGTGCTTTTTTATTATATAGAGTGTGTTTGAAAAAATAAAACTATTCGATACAAAAGTTTTGAAAAATTTTTTTTAAATTAGTGAACCTTTTTGCAGTTTGCTTCGTATAAGAGAGTGAAAAGAAAAATAATTAGGAAATAAAAAGGACTCCGGGGGTGTAATAGTTAAAAATAAAGGAAATTAAAAACAATAAACAAAAGTAAAAAGAAAGAGAGGATGCTAAATATGAAACAGAGAACAATGAAAATAACAAAAAATATAATATGCATGACCAGTATTCTGGTACTATTTATTTTGATTAAACCAACAAAAGTATATGCCTTTTCCATGAATGAAGCCAGAAATTCACCAGTACTTACAAGTCAATACAGAACAACAAGATTAAGAAATGAATATGACGTAAAATTATTTCAGGTACAGATGCCAAAATCTGGTTGTTTCAGAATAACTTTAAGACCCAATGCTGTTGCAGATGAGAATGACATAGGACATGGATGGAATCTTAAAATCTATCGCAAGGACGATTTGAAAGAACCAGTTAAGCAATATTGGCAGATTGAGAATAAGATGGTTACAGAGAAACTTGTTTTGACATCGGGAACATATTATATAGAAGTAAAATCTTATAGTGAATATGGAATGTCGCCTATAATGGTACCTTTTGATATAAAGGCTGATGTTGTTTCTGAAAATAACTGGGAGCAGGAGAATAATAATACTTTTAAAAAAGCAAATAAAATCTCTATCGGAAAAAAATATCAGGGAACTTTGTTTGATGATATAGATGAAGACTGGTTTAAAGTAGTTGCTCCAAATACAGGGAGAATTACAGCAACCTTAAACTGTGATCCGGATACAGATGTAAATGATGTTGGAGACGGATGGGATGTATCTGTTTATTCAGCAAGCGATATTAATACGGAAATAGTAAAAGAAGAGGGGATAATAACGAAAGGCTCTGTCAGATTTAATGCGGTAAAGGGAAGGACATATTATATTTATGTACACAGTTATCATTATTCTTTTCCAGAAGGTTACACTTATCAGTTAGCGACTTCTTTTAAAGGACCAAAAGCAACTCCAGCCAAAAAGACTACAAACACATCGAAAAAACCAGTGAAAATGGTAACAGGTGTTTCTTTGAAAGTAAAGAAAAAGAAAATAAACATTCGTTTTAAGTTAGTATCAAATGTCTCTAAATATCAGATTATGTACAGTACAAAAAAATCTTTTAAGAATAAAAAGGTTGTAACAGTAAGAAGTGGAAATGTGACTATAAAGAAATTAAAAAGGAAAAAGACCTATTTTATCAGGGTACGGGCTATCAGCAAAAATGGAAAAGCTGGTGCGTGGAGTGTAGTGAAAAAAGTGAGAGTGAAATAATATTTCTGAATCACTATTTTTAGAGAAAATCTTAAGATGTAATGCAAAAGAAAGGATGAAAAGATATGAAGAAAAGAACAAAGTTTTACGCATTATTATTTGCAATGGTATTATCGTTAACACAGATTATTGGAGTAGCAGTTCCAGTTAAAGCAGCAACGAAGGAATGTTCGCATGGTTATACTTTGGTGAATGGTATCGGTATACGTATGCATGAATGTGGCGAGTCCGTATGTATTACCTGTTATCATGGACATTCTAAACGTGTAGTTATTCCGAAAACTTTTAAGTTAAATGGGAAAAATCTTCCGCCAACACAAATTGATTGGGCTGATTGTGGTTTCTCTGAAAATGGGGTAAAAGAAATTGTGATTCCAGATACATTAGATTATTTGGGATATTGGGATGAAGATGAAGTTAACACAAGCTATAAAGATATTACATTTTTTGTCCATAAGGGAAGTAAGGCAGCAAAAGCTGTACAGGCAGAAGGCTATAAATATAGATATTTAAACGACAATTCCAACCCACAGCCAGTAAAAGGCACATCAATAAAACGAACCGTCAGAATCCAAAACCTGACCAAAATCACATGGAAGAAAGTAAAATGTGATAAATACGAAATCAGATATTCTCAGAAAAAGAATATGAAAAACGCAAAGAAAATAAACTGTGGCAAAAATAAAACATCACTTGTCATTAAAAAATTAAAAAAGAATAGAAAATATTATGTACAGATTCGAACAAAATCAGGAAAGAAATATTCTGCATGGTCAAAGGTAAAGACAATTTCAAAACGATAAAATGCAGAAAAACAGGAAAGACCTCCTTGCACTGTTTTGGGGAAATAAGTATACTATTATCGGGCAGCCATCTGGAAAATACGTTTTCCAGATGGTATTTAATGATTGTATTTAATAAATTTGCAGGAAGTTATAAGGAATTATAGGACTTGTAAAAATACCGAGGAGGAAGCATATTGAATCTGATTTTTGACTTAGATGATACACTTTATAATCTTATGGGACCATTTGAACTGGTTCACAAAAAATTATATGCAGACAAGACGGATGCAGACTGTACGCAGTTGTTTATGCAGTCCCGTGTTTATTCGGATGAGATTATGGAGGCAGAGAAGAAGGGATTAATTCCGCACGAAGATTGTTTTTATGAGCGTGTGAAAAGGACATACCATGATGTGGGAATTGAGATGAGCAGAGAGGATGCGGATATTTTTGAGCAGTTATATCGTTCCTTTCAGAAAAAGATTACACTTGGTAATGGAGTAGAGGGATTTCTTGATTATTGTAAAAGTAATGATATTTTTATTGCGATTCTCACAAATGGCAGACCAGAACCACAGTATGCAAAGGTAGTTGCGCTGGGGTTACATAAATGGTTTGATGATGAGCATATATTTATTTCTGGAGGTATTGGATATCAAAAGCCAGATCCACAGGCATTTAAATATATTGAGAATGCATTTGCATTAAATCCAGAAGAAACATGGTATGTTGGGGATACCTATGAAGCAGATGTTGTCGGTGCAAATACAGCAGGATGGCATACGATATGGTTTAATCACCGAAACAGGGAGTGTCCGGAAAAAAACCGGGCAGATATTACAATAAAGAGTATAGAGGAATTAAAAGAAGTTATTAGAGGACAGATCGGATAAAATCGGATAAGGGCAGGAAGGTATGTATTGTAGAAGTTGCAGAAAATGGTTTCCAAATAATATTTTGTTTTGCGATATCTGTGGAAAGCCATTAGTTAAAGATTTAGATATATATGGAGAGAACTTTTTTAATGGAGATGTTCAGGCATTTGATTATATTTACCAGAATAGTTATAACTGGGTAGCAGGGGAAGTAAGAAAAATGTTTTCGGCTAATTCATCAGAGGTGGAGGACTGTGTTCAGGAAATTTATCTTCTCTTATATCGAAAAATCAAATACTATGATCCTCGCCAGGGAAGTTTTAGTGCATGGTTTAATGCGCTGGTGCGAAACAGAATTTACGATTATGGAAGAAAGTTAGCAGGAAATAGAGAAATTCTGCCAGAAACCAGCCAGCAATATTTTAAAGAGATAACAGATAGAAATGTTTATATTAACCCAGAAGCAAGAATAGAATATGCAGAGCGGGAGCAGATTCTTGATGAAATTCTCGATGATATTGGAGAGGGACAGCGCATATGTATCCAGATGTATTATAACGACGGATTAAAAATAAAGGAAATCGCACAGATATTAAATATTAGTGAGGGAACTGTAAAAAGCAGAATACATAACGGATTGAAGAAGTTAAATACGAAGGTGGATGAGATGCAGAAAAGGGGACTCTACACATTTCGTATGCTTCCTCTTGGATTCCTTTTATGGCTCTTATCCAGAGACGATTGCAGTGCAAAAGAAGATTACAGAGCATTATACCATGCCAGAACTCTGGCTGGGCAAAACGTTTTACAGAATGCGCCAATGGCTGCTGGAAATAAAGCTGCCGGAATTAAAATGGCTGGAAGAAATCAAAATGTTGTAAAACATGCAAGTATGCAGCAGGCAGGTCAGGCAGGTGCAAAGCATGCTGCGATAAATCATGCGGCGAGGGCAGCTTCCAGAGCTGGAGGCAAAGCGATAAAAGCTGGAATGGTAAAAGCTTTAGCCGGTGGTATTACTGCGGCGGTCATAGGAAGCGGTGTATTTATTGGAGGCAAAGCATTAAAGCAACATCAGGGCGATAAGAAAGTAATCACTTCTGGTCAGGAATATAGTACGCAGGAAGAAAAAGAGGGAACACCGGACAGCTCGGTGAAAGAATTTGTGGATGATAATCAGGCATTTATTAAAGAAATATTGGCTCTGGAGGCAGAAGTACCAGAAGGTACTGAATTCCAGACGGATATAAATGAAAATGTCAGGAGTGTGGTATATACTTCTTTAGGATTATTGTGTGATAATAAGTCTTTTGGTGAGGAAGCTACAAATATATATGATGCGGTACCAGAGGAAAGTATTGTGGATTATAATAATAATGATGATGGTGAGGGAACGATATCTGTCGAAGAGAGTGGATTTGAAAATATGAGACAGTTTCTTGGATGTAAAGAAACGATTGGGTCATTAAGTGCTACGAGTAGCGAAGAATTTCTATGTCAGGATGGAGAAGTAAGAGCAGAGGGCTTAAGCCCATCGTCAGATATGCAGTCATCCATTAAGGATATTGTGTATATTCCGCTTTCTAATGGGGATGAACGAGCAATTTTTACAGAACAGATTATACAGGATGAAATAGACGGCATTGGTACAGCGGTGATAACAAAAGCAGATAATGATCTGGGTGTACAATTGAAAAGTTATAATATTGTTGCAGACTCCGACAAGATAGACCAGTTACTGGGAAGTGTAGCTGTCCTCGGAAAACAGCTGGGAAGTGATGGAAAACTATTTAGTGGTAATATGACAGAGATGTCTGATGAGTCCAAAATACATGCACTTATAGATTCTGTACGGGGATATTGTTATACTGAGCCTAATGATGAGGATATTTACGCTAATAGGGCAGAAAGCCTGGTTTATAAGCCAGTATTTTCCGAGGATGATATAAAAAGCAATACAGAAAAATCTATTATTGTAAAAGAAGATGCATTCGATGATTATCTGGCACTTGTAGACTATGATGGAACGATTGATGATATAGTAGCGAATAAAGCGTTACAAAATAAATATAATTGTAGTATAAAGAGAAACGGTACGAATATAGAATTCACTTTTTCAGGAGAGTTTGAAATGACCTATTGGTGGGTAGAAACGGATATGATTGATCAAATTAATAAAGATGGATTTAAGATACTCAAAAATGGAAAAATAGAAGTGGATTGTCTGTTATATACTTCACATGCAACAGAACCTGATCCAGGAGTGGAATACAAGGCAACGCTGTCATTAAATGAGGATGGTTCTGGAATGAAATTAGAAAATCTAGAGCGTGTTTGAAAAATGCTTTCTGGCAATCCGACTACTACTATTCTCAGCGGAGTCTCCGTTGCTACGCAAATTGGAAATTGTAAAATTCGACACATTAAAAGGTAATAAGTGGTTATATATTTACCAAAATAAAACGTGTAATTTTTTATAAATATGAAAGGTTTTTTTCTTAAAAAATTAAGATTGTGCGAAAAAATCCATTTACAACGAGTAGAATTGTGATATAATAAACGAAGTTCAGGCAAATGTTGAGAATTATAATCAATAAGTGCTTGCACAATTATTTTAGAAAATCAGCACAGTGTTTTCACAGAAATTTTCTTGTCTACCTGTTCGTAATTGGTTGTGAACATAATCTATTTGATACAGCCAGATAAAAACCTTTCTGTCTAACTGATGTTCAAAGTTCTATTCAGCCTGTTATCTAGTTTTATGTAGCAGGTTCTTTTAACTTTTATTTTCTATTATCTAGAGTTTATTTTACCTATTTAAAATTAAACATTAGAGCGTGTTTTAGTATGCTCAGGGAAGCGCATAAAAAATAAGAAGAATTTACAAAAAGTATTATGTCTTGTAAATCAGGGCATGTTTTTTTGTTGTGGAGATTTTTATGAAAGAGAAGAAGAAAAGGTTCAAGCATGAGCATGGAAGCAGCTTTTCGGTAGATTATTATGCGTATGCATCACATATGAGAAGCTGGAATGCAGGCTTTAAAGTTCTGTTTTCTATTATTAGTCTGCTTATATGTATTGCATGCAATAATCTGTTTGTTTCGCTGGCAGTTATTTTCTTTATGGGATTTTTGACGGTGGCTGTTGGTGGACTGGATTTACATCATTACATTACGATGCTGCTTGTTCCGATTGTATTTTTAATTTTTGGAACAATAGCGATAGCGATTGGATTTTCGATGCGTCCAGTAGGACAGTATCATGTTCATTTTTTGAATTTATTTTACATTTACTGGTCAAAGGCAAGCTTGCTTAAGGCTGGAGGTCTTGTGTTTAAGGCATTGGGAGCTGTGAGTGCACTTTATATGATGACACTTACTACACCGCTGAGTGAAATTATTGCAGTCTTGAGAAAAGCACATATTCCAAAGCTGATTATTGAGCTTATGAATATGATTTACCGTTACATTTTTATTATGATTGATACACACAGCCGCATGAAGAATTCAGCAGAGTCACGTCTTGGATATTGTGATTTTAAGACTTCCTGTTATTCATTTGGCCAGGTTGCAAGTAACTTGTTAGTTGTGTCATTGAAAAGAGGAAATAATTATTACAATGCGTTAGAAGCACGTTGTTACGATGGGGATTTACGATTCCTTGAAGAAGAGAAGCCGCTAAAAGCAGGCCAGATTGTGATGGCAGTTATTTTTATTGTAGTGTTACTGCTTATATGGTTTTTTACGAGATAAGATAATTTTGCCAGATAAATCGGAAGAATACTTTATCATAATTTCGTAAAATATATCAGATGTGAGATGATTCCCACATCTGTAGGTGGCGAGCAACAAATGAGTATCAGGAGATGTTTATGCAGGAAAAAGAACCAATCTTAAAGGTTGAAGATTTACATTTTACATATAATGGAGAAAAAACGGCACTGAATGGGGTTGACCTTAATATTTATGAGGGCGAGAAGATTGCGGTGCTTGGCTCGAACGGAGCAGGAAAGTCTACATTCTTTTTGAATATTAACGGAGTTTTGAAGTCTCATCACGGCGATATTTATTATCGTGGAGAGAAGATTACAAAGAAAAACTTAAATGATCTTCGAAAGAATGTCGGCATTGTTTTTCAGGATGCGGATAATCAGATTATTGCGTCCACGGTAATGGCTGAAGTTTCCTTTGGGCCGATGAATCTGAAATTACCGAAAAAAGAAGTGATTTCCAGAGTGGATAAAGCTCTTGAATATATGAATATTTCAGAATTTAAAGATCGTCCGCCACATTATTTAAGTGGTGGCGAGAAAAAGAGAGTCAGTATTGCAGATATTATTGCAATGGAGTCAGAAGTCATCATTTTTGATGAGCCAACAGCGGCTCTTGATCCATTGAATGCGGCAATGCTTGAGGAAGTTCTTCAGAAAATGGGTGATGAAGGACGGACAATGCTCATTTCTACTCACGATGTTGATTTTGCTTATCGCTGGGCAGAGAGAGTTATTGTATTTTGTCATGGAAAGATTATTGCAGATGATACGCCACTTGCTGTATTTAAGCAAGAGGACATTTTGAAGCAGGCGAATCTGAAACACCCAATGATGTTCGATGTCTATGACATTTTAAAAGAGAAAGGTATCGTTCCTGATGGGGACGTTTATCCTAAAAATATTGCCGAATTTCAGGCAATGGTAAAAGGTTTATAAAATCGTATTTTAGGGATCTCCTGGTTCCAGAAATACACAAAAATTAAAAGGAGGAAAGACAAATGTCTAAAAAACAGAAAAATCTTGCGGTTCTTGCAAGCGTATTTTTAATGCTTTTAACAATCGCGCCAGTTTCTAACGCAATGCACATCATGGAGGGATTCCTTCCAGTAAAATACTGTATCTTATGGGGAGTAATCTGCGTACCATTCTTAGTAATCGGTTTCATGAATATTAAAAAGGTACTTGGAAATGACAGAAGAACCCTTACTGTACTTGCTTTAACAGGTGCTTTCGTATTCGTACTTTCATCTTTAAAGATTCCATCAGTAACAGGAAGCTGTTCCCATATGACAGGTACAGGTCTTGGAGCAATCTTATTTGGACCATGTGTAACAAGTATCTTAGGTATTATCGTATTAATTTTCCAGGCAATCTTACTTGCACACGGCGGATTAACAACATTAGGAGCTAACTGCTTCTCTATGGCAATCGCTGGACCAATCATTTCATGGATCTTATACAAATTACTTCAGAAAGCAAATGTAAATAAACGAGTATGCATATTCGTTGCAGCATTTTTAGGTGACTTATTTACATACTGCGTAACAAGCTTCCAGCTTGCACTTGCTTACCCTTCAGAAGTTGGCGGCATTGGAGCATCTATCGCAAAATTCCTCGGAATCTTCGCTACAACACAGCTTCCATTAGCAGTAATCGAAGGTATCCTCACTGTAGTTATCGTTATTGCACTTGAAACATACGCAAAAGACGAATTAAGCAGTCTTGAATTTTAATTAGGAGGAGAGAAAATGACAAAAAATACAAAGACAGTAATTATTTTATTAGTAATTGCAGCATTAATCGCAATCGTACCACTGTTCGCATTAAAGGGAGCAGAATTCGGTGGATCTGATGATGCAGGTAGCGAAATGATTTCCGAAATTCAGGGAAAAGAATATGAACCATGGTTCACACCAGTACTTGAAACTGCACTCGGTGGAGAACTTCCAGGAGAAATCGAAAGCTTAATCTTCTGTCTTCAGACAGGAATCGGAGTAGGAATCGTAGCATTTGTATTAGGACGCTTCGTAGAACGAAAGAAGTGGCAGGACAAGGAGAATGAAGATTCGACTTCTTCTAAATAGGCTATAGACAGACAAAAACCGAAAAAGCCAATCCTCATATTTGTGAAAGTATCACTGTGGGTTGAATGTTCGCTTAATGGCTCACATTCAATCCTCGCTCTAATATCACAAATATAAGGATTGGCTTTTTTGGTTTTCTGTGTGTAGGGGTCGTCTGTTCTATCTATCCGCAAAATTTCTACTGACTTGTTAACCATTCAACCGCATTAAGTACCTCCTCTGGTGTTTCGCATACCGAGAAGAGTGACTTTACAGACTCGCGGATGAATCCCATGCCGATGAGTTTATCAATGATAGCGATGGTGTCATCGTAAAAGCCGGAAACGTTGTATACGATGATTGGTTTTGCACTTCGGCCAAGTTCGGTTAAGGTAAGTATCTGGAAGAATTCATCGAAGGTTCCAATGCCGCCGGGTGCGATGACAAATGCATCGGCGTTCTCTTCCATGACTTCTTTTCGAAGGCTCATTGTCTCTGTGCGTACAATTTCTGTACATTCGCTTTTAATTGGTTCAAACTTATTCATGAAAGTTGGGACAACGCCTGTTACTTCTCCGCCGTTTTCTAATACACCGTTTGCACAGGCTCCCATCAGTCCACTGGCACCGCCGCCATAGATTAACTTGTGGTGTCTTTTTGCAATTTCCTTTCCAAGTGCTTCTGCTGCATTTATATAGATGGAATTGATGCGGTTGCTTGCTGCACCATACATACAAATTGTAAGTTTGGTCATAATAGCACCCCCTCTTGTTTTATTTGTAGAGCTTAATTTTAACATTTAATCTGACAAAAAACAACAAAATAATAGAGAAAAACAGATAAAGTGGTTAAATTGTCTATATATTATAGGAAAATGATAAGAATTATGGTGACTATTTAGGTGATGTTTGTAAAAATATATAGCTGATGCTACTTTTTTGCTTAGAGCGTGTGGTTAAAAAATATTTCTACAGAGATTTTTAAAATATATTCTTTTGCTATTGTATGAATATAGAAAATAAGAGGTGCATAAAGACAGAAAAATTGTGAAATATGCTTGTTTTTTTGTGCAAATATGCTACAATATAGACAAAGATATTCATAATTATACATGTCGATATTGAATCTGATTTGCGATTAAAAGGGGTGATTTTTATGAAGAAAATTATAACAATCAGCAGAGAGTTTGGAAGTGGCGGTCACGACATTGGAATGGAAGTAGCAAAGCGTCTGGATATTCCATTTTATGATCATGAGATTGTAGATAAGGCAGTTGCAGAGAGTGGATTTACAAAGGAATTTGTAGAAGAACACGGTGAGTACAGCTCTCTTTCTTCTGTATTACTCGGAACATCGGCACCATTTGACAGTTATTATTATGCAGAGGACCCACAGGATAAGATTTTCAAGATTCAGCGTAGAATCATTACAAAGTTTGCACAGGAAGGCCCATGTGTTATCGTTGGAAGATGTGCGAATTACATTTTAGAGCAGGCAGATATCGACAGTTTTGATGTGTTTATCAGAGCCAATATCGAGAAGAGAATGGCGAATGTATCTGACAGAGTTGATCTTAAGGGAGACGAACTGGTTAAGTTCCTCCAGAAGAGAGACCATAAGAGAAGAGTATATTATCGCTTCTATACTAAGAGAAAATGGGGCGATTACCACGACTACAACATGATGTTAGATAGTGGAGTAATCGGCAAGGAGAATTGTATCAATTTGATTATCAAGGCGATTGGTGAATAGTGGATTATAATATCGTAATGATAATTTAAGGGTTGCTCCTTTGAAAGTCAGTTTTATAAGAAGCCGTAATTTTCAGGGATTCTTAGACAAAGCACAGCCCTCTGGAAGATAAATAAAGCATATTTGTGGCCTCGAGCAAAGGCTGGATGCCACAAATATGCTTTATTTGCTTTCTTCTCGGGCGTCAAACACGCTCTAGTTAATAAATTATATAGGAGACAAAAATGAAGGTTACAAGATGTAAATATGGGCATTATTATGATAAAGCGTACTTTAGAGAATGTCCGCATTGCTGCAGGGCAAGAGGTGGCAGGGATGAGGATATTATAATAGGAAAGAACGAGTTATCTACAGATTTATCAGGGAAAAATAGCTTGCCGGGCAGAAACGTGAGGATAAATCAATTACAAGATGATAGCAATTATGGACAAGGCCCCAATAGGGACATGAGTCAGAAGGAGCAGGATAGGAAAAAAGTTGAACGATGGATTGGGGAAGACTGGGATGAACTGGAAAATGTAGCAAAAGAGAGTCCAAAAACAAAAGTAACAGAAAAAGCAGTTCAAATAGAAAAACAAGAAGACAGGCCCAAAAAGATAACAGAAGAAAGGGACTCTGTTTCAGTGAAAAAGAAGCATAGAAATTTGGAACAAAATTTAGGGAACTATATGCTTTTTTCCGCAATGCCTCTCAAAGTAATTAAAAACCAGGAATTCTGTATGGATTTTTGTATTTTCCCGGAAAAAGATTGGGAGACTGGGGCAAAGATGCTTAGTTTTAAGAGTCAGGAAAGTATAAGAGATTTAAAACCAGTGCAGATGGCGCTGCCAACAAAGGCTGTACTGCACATTTTATATAAAGAGGAAGAGATTTTTCATAAAGATATAGAGTTGGAGGCAGAAAGGGAAAATGTATTTTGTACATTTCCTGTTACGGTAACGGATACGAGAGACCGACGTTTTCATATGATAAAGGCGGTTTTTGAGATAGAAGAGCAAAATATCGAGATTCCGCTGTATTTAATGCCTAATCCGTAGAAAAATACAGGCAGTTTTGGAAAACATTCGTGGAACTTTATTATTGCAGTTTTTGGAAAATACCTATATAATAAAGTATCATGTAATAATTTTGTAACAAATTCAATTCGTATGGATTTATAGACACAGGAATGAGACATAAATAAAATATGAATAAAACAGGGATTGAATCGTTACGATAATTTGAAAAGATAAAATATGATTATAAAGGAGAAGTATAATGAGTGATATGACCCATCTTGATGAGTTAGAGGCAGAAGCGATATACATTATGCGCGAAGTAGTGGCAGAGTGTGAGAAGCCGGTAATGCTGTATTCTATCGGTAAAGACTCTTCTGTAATGCTTCATTTAGCATTGAAGGCTTTTTATCCTGAGAAGCCGCCGTTTCCATTTTTACATGTAAATACTACATGGAAGTTTAAGGAAATGATTGAGTTCAGAGATAAGATTGCTGAAAAATACGGACTTGATATGATTGAGTACATTAATGAGGACGGGGTTAAGAAGGGAATCAATCCATTTGACCACGGTTCATCTTATACAGATATTATGAAGACACAGGCATTAAAGCAGGCTCTTGATAAATATGGTTTTACTGCTGCATTTGGCGGTGGAAGACGTGATGAGGAGAAATCCAGAGCAAAGGAGAGAATTTTCTCTTTCCGTAATTCAAGCCATGCGTGGGATCCTAAAAATCAGCGTCCGGAGATGTGGAAGCTTTACAATACAAATATTCATCAGGGCGAAGAAATGCGTGTATTTCCTATTTCTAACTGGACGGAGAAAGACATCTGGCAGTACATTCAGCGTGAAAATATTGATATTGTTCCGCTGTACTTTGCAGCAGAGAGACCATTTGTCAGAAGAAATGGCAATATCATTATGGTAGATGATGACCGTATGAGATTAGAACCAGGAGAAAAGATTGAACATGGAAAGATTCGTTTCCGTACTCTTGGATGTTATCCATTAACTGGTGGTATTGAGAGTGATGCAGATACACTTGATGCAATTATTGATGAGACATTAAGTGCGGTATCTTCTGAACGTACCAGCCGTGTTATTGACAGTGATGGCGGAGCAGCCAGCATGGAAAAGAGAAAGAGGGAGGGTTATTTCTAATATGAACAGTCTTCTTAAATTTATTACCTGTGGTAGTGTAGATGATGGAAAGTCCACATTGATCGGACATATGCTTTATGATGCAAAGCTGCTTTTTGCAGATCAGAAAAGAGCGTTAGAGCTTGACAGTAAGGTTGGTTCTCGTGGTGGGGCAATTGACTATTCTCTCCTTCTTGACGGCCTGATGGCTGAGAGAGAGCAGGGAATCACAATTGACGTCGCTTACCGCTATTTTACAACAGAGAACCGTTCTTTTATCGTTGCAGATACCCCAGGTCATGAAGAATATACAAGAAACATGGCAGTAGGAGCATCCTTTGCGGAACTTGCCGTTATCCTTGTAGATGCGACACAGGGCGTTCTTGTACAGACAAGGCGACATACAAGAATCTGCTCCCTTATGGGTATCGAGCATTTTGTATTTGCAATTAATAAGATGGATTTAATTAACTATGATGCCAACCGTTTTGAAAAGATTGAACGTGAAATTAAGATGATGGCAGCAGAGTACGACTATAAGTCTATCAAGATTCTTCCTGTTTCTGCGACAGAGGGAGATAACGTTACAGTGAAATCTACTAAGATGCCGTGGTATAAAGGAGAATCGCTTCTCACATATCTTGAAAATATCCAGATACATGACGATTCTATTGAGAGCGGCTTTACTATGCCTGTTCAGAGAGTATGCCGTCCAGATAGAACTTTCCGTGGATTCCAGGGACAGATCGAATCTGGAAAGATTAAAGTTGGTGATGAGATTACCGCCTTACCATCTAATGAAAAGGCAGAGGTAAAAGGCATTATTGATGCAGGTAAGGAAGTAACAGAAAGCAGCCGCGGACACGCGGTAACAATTTCTCTTGACAGAGAAGTAGACGTTTCAAGAGGCTGTGTTCTCGTTAATAATGCAAAACCAAAGACCGGTAATTTATTTACTGCAAAGCTTTTATGGATGGATGACACACATCTTGTAGCAGGAAAGAATTACCTCTTAAAACTTGGAACAAAGCTGATTCCAGCCGTTGTCATGAATATCAAGTACAAGATTGATGTAAATACTGGAAATGAAGTACACGCAGATGCTATTTACAAGAATGAAATCGCAGCCTGTGATATTGCTGTTTCTGACAAGATTGTTTTTGAGAAGTTCAAGGACAACCATGCATTAGGTTCCATGATTCTCATTGACAGAATCACAAATATGACATCTGCCTGCGGTGTTATCATGCACGCATTAAGACGTACAGATAATCTCACATGGCATGAGATGGATATTACAAGAGACTTCCGCGCACAGCAAAAAGGACAGACCCCTAAGACAATCTGGCTGACAGGACTTTCCGGTTCCGGTAAGTCTACACTTGCAAACGAATTAGAAAAACATCTTGCTGCCCTCGGAAAGCATACGATGCTTTTAGATGGGGATAATGTCCGTATGGGACTGAATAAGAACCTTGGATTTAAAGAGGCAGACCGTATTGAAAATATCCGCCGTATCGCAGAAGTAGCGAAGTTAATGAACGATGCAGGACTTATTGTAATCACATCCTTCATTTCTCCATATGTCCGTGACAGACGTAATGCAAGAGAGATTATCGGAGAGGACAGCTTCATCGAAGTTTATGTAAGTACACCGGTGGAAGAATGTGAAAAACGAGATGTTAAGGGACTTTACAAAAAAGCCCGTGCAGGCGAGATTCCAAACTTTACCGGAATTTCCAGTCCGTATGAGGCACCAGAACATCCAGAAGTTACGATTGATACAACTGGAAAGAGTCTTGCGGACAGCGTAGATTATGTGATGGCACAGTTGGAAGATTTGCTTAACTAAAACAATAAAATATAAGAGGAAATAAAAATGCGCACACTTTATGTACACATTGGAACGCCTAAAACTGCAACAACATCCATTCAGATGTTTTGTGTTGAGAATCAAAAAGTATTAAATAAACAAAGTTATAGCTATCCTCTTTTGGATTTTGTATATCCCCATGTTGCTCACCGCAGAAATGGACATTTCCTTGTAGGCTGGGTTTATAAACCAGGTGGTCAGGAAGACGTGGAAAAAGAACAGGAACTGTGGGAAAAGGGACTTGCTATGATTCACCGGGAATTTGAAAAGTATGATAATGTTATACTTTCCGATGAAAATATCTGGCACTCTTCTAACGGAAGAAAGTTCCCTTTCTGGGCCAAACTCATGCAGGATGCAAAAGAGCATGACTATCAGGTTAAAGTTATTGTTTATATAAGAAGACAGGATGGACTTGCAAACTCCTGGCTCAGCCAGCAGGTAAAAGAAGGATGGAATACCAATGCCACGATTAAGTGGGATTCGTTCCAGCGTAAAACAAGAAAAGTTGTTTTTAACTATTATCTTTTACTGGAAAAGATTGCAGAAGTGACAGGACGGGAAAATATTATTGTCCGTATTTTTGACAGGAAAAAATTCAAGGGAAAGGATCATACGATTTTTTCCGACTTTTTGGAGGCAATAGGCGTGGATTATACAGATGATTTTAAGATAACAGAAGAAGAAGCAAACCGTTCTCTGACAGGAAACAGTCAGGAGATTCTTCGTATTGTAAATACGGTACTTCCAGATGATGACAAGGTAAGAACATTAGTTAGACAGGCCGCACAGGACTGCGAAAACTATAAAGACCCACAGAATAACTTTGTCATGTTCTCAGAAGAAGAATTTAATAAATTTATGGGCCGCTATGAAAAATGGAATGAGGCTATCGCGAAAGATTATTTACATCAGGAAGAACCTCTTTTTGATATGAAAAGAAAAGAGGGAGAGAGATGGACTCCGAATAATCGCTTTATGTACGAGGATATCGTTCGTTTCTTTGGTGGTGTAGTTATCAGACAGCAGAGACATATCGAAGCACTTCAAGAAGATATCAATACTCTGAAAGAAAGCCATTTAGAAGCGGTAAAAGGCTTAGAAGGTGTAAATGCGGACGAAGAGACAAAGAAGATTCTCCAGTCTCTCAGTGAGCAGATTATCAATCAGCAAAAAGACATTCAGCGTGCCCTTGAAAACTCAGAAAAAATTGATGCAGTTCGTGATAAAAATCAGGAAGTTAAAGTACGAAGCCTTACTGTTGGCAATGAATTAATTGACCTGCGCCAGGATCATGATGCACTGCAGAAAGACAGCAAGGCAATCCGTCAGGAATCTAAGGAACGTGATAAAGAGCTAAAGGCTATGATTCGTGAATTAGAGCAAACATCTTTATGGTTCCGACTTCGTAGAAAATGGAGACATATAACAGGGAAAGATAAATAGACATCTGTGTGGCTAAACAGACGAAAATAGAAGCCCCCTATAACTATATCTGTGACTTTAGTCGCGGCATATTGAATGTTCGCTTATGCGCGCGCTCACATTCAACACTTGCTCCGAGGTCACAGATATGGTTATAGGGGGCTTCTATTTTCTGATTTTGGCTGACCACAGAATGACTATTTATCTTCCAGAAGGCTGTGCTTTGGCAGGGAGTGAAAATCTATTTATCTTTGGAGAGATTTGGGGGAGTATTGGGAGGTTGCGGCTGGCTGTGGGGTTGGTTTTCGTCAGTTTAGATTAACCTACTTTTTCGTCTGTAAAATCAACTTAAAAAATATTTCCCATATTTCCTATTGAAATAATATGAAATATGATGTAATATAGAGAAAACGAATAAGACACATGAAAACCGAATGATATTTAACAAATTTTTACATTGCAGTTTTTTGAATATCCCTATATAATGAAAGGCAATATGATAATATGAGTGTAACAGCAGTACAGATATCAGAAAGAAGACAAAAAGTAAAAACAACAGTAAGTGATGAGAGTATAAAGATGAGAAAGTTTATTTCCATGACTATGACTATGTTAAAAATCGGTTTCATTGGTTTTGGTGGGGGAAGCGCACTGATTCCAGTAATTGAAGATGAGGTCGTAGAGAAGGATAAGATTGTATCAGAAGAAGAATTTAATGATGATGTAATGATTGCCAGTATAACTCCAGGAGCACTTCCTGTAGAGGTTGCTACAGGAATCGGAAGACAGGCTTCAGGATTAAAGGGAATGGCAGCAGCAGCGACAGCGATGGCATTACCGGGTGCTTTACTGACAGTATTATTACAGGCAGTTATTTCCAGTGCAGGAAGTGTGGTGAAGTCACAGATTAATTATCTTTCTATCGGAATCTCTGCGTTTATTATTTTAACTTTACTGGCTTATTCATTAGGAACAGTATGCCAGGCAGTGAATAAGAGAGAAGGACAATTGTATGGTCTGATTATTCTTGGAGTGTTTTTACTTTCAGGAGAGAAAAGCATTTATCAGTTATTCGGGCTTGATATTAAACCGATATTTGCACTGTCGACGATTCAGGTATTAGGAGCGGCATTCTTTATAATCTTATTTACAAAAGGACATGTACGTTGCTTAAGAAGATCCATACCAGCAGCAATAATTACGGTATGCTATCTGCTTTGTGCCGGCAATGCACATATTATACCAGTTTCCGCAAAACCATTTATTCTCGCGGTTATGGCGGTATTATCAATTCTTGGTCTGGTACAGTCTATCGTAGAAAGTCCGCATAAGAAAGCATTTCCAGCAAAAAGACTTGCAACATCTGCAGGATTTTGGCTCTTATTCGTAGTAATACTTTCTATTCCGGCAATGTTCCTCACAGCAAAGACGTTAAAGTTTATCGGAATGGGCTGGTTATCCTCTATTATGTCTTTTGGCGGCGGAGATGCGTATCTTTCTGTAGCACAGGGATTGTTCGTGGAAGGTGGAGTTATCAATAATGCAGATTTTTACGGTAATGTAGTAGCTGTAGCCAACGCACTTCCAGGTTCTATTTTATGTAAAATACTTACCGGAATTGCTTATGATGTAGGATATAACTTAAACGGTTCTGTAATAGAAGGATTTCTTGTAGCACTTTCCGGATTTGCCTGCAGCGTGGCAGCATCAGGAGCTATCTTTGAATTAGTATTCTGTGTCTATGAGAAATACGAGAGCCTTCAGATATTTTCCGTAGTAAAACATTTTATCCGCCCGATTATTTCCGGACTACTCCTTACCGTAGCAGTATCCCTGTATACATCAGGAATCCGCGGTCAGGTACAGACAGGAAGTGGACATCCGGCACTTGTGATTACTCTTATTGTAATTGCGGTGAATCTTGTTTTAATGTGGCTGCAGAGAAGGGGAAAGAATATACATTTGATTTGGAAAATCGTTATTTCCGCAGGAATCTCCTTTGCGGGATGTAATTTATTCCTTTAAAATTTTGGTTAAGCTTACAGATGCCGCTGTAGGAGATGAGCAATAGATTTTCAATATACATTATTATGTATATGAATTCTGTTTTTTCCAGCAGCCAAAGCACAGCCCACAGTAAATAAAAGAAACTATATTTGTGACCTCGGAGCAAGGTTTGGATACGAGCGTGTAGAAGCGAGTATTCAAACCGCCGCGACTAAAGTCATAAATATAGTTTCTTTTATTTACTGTGGGCGTCTATCTTGCCTGCGGCAAATCAGAATTCATATTCATTTGGATTAGAGTATATAGCATCTCTGTCCAATTCTTTTAGGATTGCAGCCCGTCGATTGCCGACTAACAAGGTTTTATTATATTTGAAGTACCGTTCGCATCCATTTTCCGTAATAAACTGTGATGCCTCCGGATCCATTGTAAGTTCCGTGACAAATACAACCATTTTCTGGCCTTCGTCGAAGGCTTCTTCCATGAAAGTGAAAGCATTTTCCAGCGCGGAGGACGCTTTTTTTATTGTATCTATGCGGGTTCGGCATTGTTTATCAAATCCAGATTTGGCAGCGAGGAAGGCTTCTTTTGGTGGAAGGCTGGAGTCTGGTGTCCAGGCAGTAAGGAGTTCCAATAATTTTAATTGGAAGTTTTTCTGTTCTGGAGAGGTGAGACCTGCTTTATTTTCCTGTTCATATTCTGCTGCTTTTTTCTGTAGAAGGACGCGGTAGAGTCCATTTTCAGTTGGGATACTGGATTTAGGATCAGGTGTACCACAATCTAAATGAGCCGTATTAGAAGTAGCAGCTATATTGCCATTTGAGTGATTCACTTTTGAGACAGTGTCAGATATATCCGAGCCTGGAGCTGCAGAATCTGAATCGGAAGAATTTTGAATCTGTTTTTTCAATTCAATCTGATAAGTTTTTAAGAAGGCATAGGCTTCTGTTGTCAGATTATCGGCAGTTAGAGCATCGGAGATATAGTTATGCAGTCCGCTGATGAGGAGTTCGACACAGCTTAAATGTTCGTCAAAAGAAGCGCGGAACAGTTTGGCATAGATGTCGGCTCCGGCCTGTCCTGTGAGGATGCGGCTGATATCGTAGTCGTCTCTGTATTTTTGGTAGAGATCATAGTAGGCGGCAACGTCTTTTGCAATGTCCGCGTGCTGAATGAACTGGAGGATGATGTCTTCGTCTACTTTGATAGAAAGCTCTTCGTAAGTGTAGATAAGGCTGCTTAAATCTTCCCATCCTCTGGCGGTTACGAACTGAATGCCATCCACATCATTTTCTGTACGGTAAAAGTTCTGCGGGCGGAGTTCTAAATAGCTTAAAATGAATGGGTGCAAATGTCTTGCTCTGGCGTAGCCTTTGAAAACGTCAAGGTCTGCTTCAATATCAATTTTGCGTACACGGTCTAAGGTTACGAAGTCAAAGTCGTGGACGCTTCGGTTGTATTCTGGCGGGTTGCCTGCGGCAACGATAATCCAGCCTTCTGGAATAGCCTGATTTCCGAAAGTTTTGCATTGTAAAAATTGCAGCATTGTCGGAGCAAGTGTTTCGGAAACACAGTTAATTTCGTCGATAAAAAGAATACCTTCTTTTTTGCTGGATTCTTCCATGTACTGATAGATGCTGTAAATGATTTCACTCATTGTATATTCGGTGACGGAGTAAGATTTGCCATCAAATGTTTTTTCTTTAATAAATGGCAGTCCGACAGCACTTTGTCTGGTGTGGTGAGTGATGGTATATGCCACAAGGCCGATGTTACATTCCTGTGCAATTTGCTGCATAATCTGTGTTTTGCCGATTCCGGGAGGCCCCATTAATAACATGGGACGCTGGCGGATAGAGGGAATACTGTACTGTCCGTAATCATTTTTCTTCAGATAAGCCCGAACGGTATTTTTAATATCTTCTTTTGCTTTTTTTATATTCATAAGATTGAATCCTTTCGTTGTTGATAGATTTATAGAATGCTAAATATAATAACAGGTAATTTTTGGTCATATTCATAAAGCTGAATAACTACTTAAAAATCTTCCTCATGCAATATCAATTTCATCGCCCATGCTGGCACATCAGGATGTTCTTCTTCTCCTAAAAACAAAAAGGCGGTTTCATAAGGTGGTCTTTTTGCGGGATAAATGCCCTTTCCATCTGTAAAGTACAGAACGCCCTTTAAATTTTGAAATTCTCCATTTTCAAGTAATTTATTAATGTAAGAAAAGGCAGGACGGAAATCGGTACCCCCGCCACCGATTAATTCAAAGTTATGGAGCAGTTTTGGAATGTCTCTCTGTTCCTTAATAATGGTATCTGAGTGTACCTGATTGTCACATTGAATAATTCGAATCTGGCTTTTATGGAAAAAGCTGTCCCGCTCCTGAATAATCTGAAATGTTTCTTCAAGGAATTTCTGGACAAGCGGGCCATTGGTCGAATAGCTTGTGTCAATGACAATGACAAACTCAGAAATCTTAGTTACTTCCCGGCTTTCTAATGGTTCAATCAGCGGCATATTTTTATAAAGCCGCAGACCATAAGAGTAATAATTTAAGTCAAATTCATCATAGTCACAGTGAAGTTCTTCCTTAAGTACGGTGAATTTTCGAAGGAAGTCTTTATAGGAACGGCGGCTTTTTCCCTCTTTGATCTGCGTTTTCATAGCATCAATGCCGGAGGCGGAATCATCGCCACGAAGATTTAATTCCTGTTCCATGCGGCGGCTGATTTTATCCCATGATTGTCCTGCCTTTGCGGCGGAAGGCGAAGTTGACGGTTTTTTTGGCCAGAAACGGTGATCATCGGTAAAAAACTCTATCATAAGTTGATTTAATCGGTCTGGATTGTCAGCGACATCGGGTAAAAGATACCTGTAAATATTTGCGGCCGTGATGGGAATTTTATATTGACGAAAATCGTTATAAATATTTGTGCGTATTCCAGAGAGAGCACGCTTTACGCTTTTCTTCTCAAAAGAATCAATAATCCACTCTACAGCAATGTCGCAGGAAAGGTTCCACAAATCTGGGTCGCGGCTTCCACGAATCCACAGATGCCGAAAAATACAGTGAAATACGCTGTGCAGTACAGCGCGATTTAAGAAAAGCGGGTTGGAGCGGAATACCCGAAGAATCTGTTCTGGCGGGAAAAAGAAGGAGATTCCGTCGGTTGCTGTCGAACGAAGAGAATCATTTGGTGTTAAGGTAAGTGCGGAAACGGCAACATCAAGATAACGAAAATCTACGTATAGTTCATTTTGAATAAGTTCGAGAATTTTAATACACATTTCATTTTCCCATTCAGTTTGTGTCATTGTATCACCTCCTAAAAATCCAGGTCAAAATCAAATGTTTTTTTAGAAAAAGACTTATGTTTTGCTTCTATTAAAAAAGCATTTCCCTCTCCCCATTCCTTTTCTATACACTGGTCGATGGCAGAAGCGAGAGCGGATGCATCGGGAGAAAAATGCTCGCAGATAAATTGAAGCATCGGAAAGTCCTGATCTTTTACGGCAAGGGTAAAAGCAGTGCCCATATATTTTTTTATGACATTTTCATATTTTTCTCTAAAAATGTCTTCCAGCCGAGAAGGCCAGCGAAGGCGGTTTAAAGCAATTTTACATAAAGACTCCGGCGATTCGACCGTAAGAGCATTTTCAAGGCAGGAATCATACTTTCTGTAATTGAGAATACCGTTTTCAAAGCTCTTTCTCATGCGGAAGCCTTCACCATGAATACTTCTGCTAAAAATATGAGCCGGGGAAATCTCGTCTAACCATTCATAATATTCAGGGAAGAACACAATACTTTCTGGTGATGAGGAGGAATCCGGACAGAAAGAAACGGTAATATTTTCTGCGATTCGCTCCAAAATAAGAGGTAAACCGGTTGCTTCAGAATCTTTTCCACGAATGATCAGATGCTCCAGCTGGGAATCATTCATAAATTCATCGCTTCCAATGCCGGAAATTGCAGTTCCTACAGAAAGTTTTTTTAATTTACGGCAGTTATAAAATGCGGCATTGTGAAGTGTTGTTGCACAGTCAGGAAGAGTGATTTCTTCAAGAAAGGTACCATCAAGCTCTGTTCCAAAAGCTGAAAAATCAAAATCTTTCTGGTTAAAAGCCTGTCCGCTTTCCAGTGTAGTTTCCTGATTTTCTATATCTATAAAAATAGTTTTGTAAATTTTCTCAGGAAATCTGGGGCGAGAACGGGAAAAACAGTAAGCTCCCATTTCACTGACTGTCCGTCCGTCAATCATATCTGGAACATTCAATATGGGACTGTTGCCAAAACAGCGAAGCAGCCGACAGCCCGAATCGGCAGGTTCCCAGAGAATAGTCAGAGTGTCTGTAACAAAATGAAAAGAAGCATTATTTGTAAATGTTTTTTCGGCCGTACTATCGGATATTTTAGTAACAGATAGTTCATTGCCTGATGTTTTGTTTTCAGATATTTCCTCAATTGATAAATTTGTATTTTTTGTAAAATCCATAGTTAAAATCCTGTTGTAAAAATTTGTAGTTCTAATAGTTTCCTGATTTTAGAGCATGTTTGAAAAATCATTTTTTGTTTCCTTTAGCATCATATCACAAAAACAGGAAAAAAGAGTGAGAGATAACAAAAAATATGGTAAACTATCTGCAAATAAAGTTCTGAGAGATTTTATTTTTTGGAATAAAGAAGCCATAGACAATACATTTTCATGATTTTGTTTTAATATTATGAAAGATATGTATATCTAAAATCATAGAATTGACAGACAGGAGGACAACATGAAAACATTAGGATTTATTGGAATGGGAAACATGGCAGGAGCAATAGCAGCAGGAATATTACAAAAAGGTTTAATGAAAAAAGAAGAAGTATTTGCCTACGCACCGCATTATGAAAAGCTTGAGGCAAATGCAGAAAAAATTGGTTTTGTTCCATGCAAGGATTTAAAAGGATTAACAGCAAAAGCAGATACTTTAGTGATGGCTTGTAAACCATATCAGATAGAAGGAGTTCTTTCTGAGATTAAGGAAGAGTTAAAAGGAAAGGCATTAATTTCTATCGCGGCAGGCTGGAATTATGACAAGTATGAGAAATATCTTGATAAAAGTACAAGACTTCAGTTTATCATGCCAAATACACCGGCAATGGTAGGAGAGGGTGTTCTTTTATTTGAAGAGAAAAATTCACTTTTACCAGAAGAAAGAGAAGAAATTAAAAAGTTATTTGAAGCATTGGGAATTGTAATTGAGCTGCCAGTTCATTTGATGGGAATCGGTGGAGCACTTACAGGCTGTGGCCCTGCTTTTGTAGATTTGATAATTGAAGCGTTAGGAGACGCCGGGGTAAAATATGGAGTACCTAGAAAGCAGGCGTATGAAATGGTATCTCAGATGATACTTGGAAGTGCCAAATTGCAGCTTGAGACTGGCGAGCATCCAGGTGTGTTAAAGGATAATGTATGTTCACCGGCAGGAACAACAATCTGTGGTGTGGATGCATTAGAGCATGCGGGAATCAGGGCTGGATTTATTGATGCGATTGATGCAATTATGAATAAGTAGTATTTTACAAATAAAAAACCCCACGAAAAATTCCGTGGGGTTATATTTACTATATATAATCGGTTTTGAAATATTTAATCTAAATTATGTATGAAATCTTAAAGTCCCTTAATTCGGATGATATAAGAAACAGTTTTAGAATTTAAATATCCCTGAGTTTTCTTTCCGATATTGTTAAAGCGGCTTCCTGAGTGGTGACCATATGTGGCAGCTTTACCAGCGTCAAACCATAAGCGTTCACCAGAAGAATTCTTACCAGCGTAAATGTTTGTGTGTCCAAGTCCGGACCAGAGAACAACGTCCCCCTTCTTTAAGTTTACGCGGGAAGCACGTTTATTAACTCTGATAACCTGTACTTTTTTCTTTTTCCAGTGTCCGAAGTTTTTTCTGATAGAAGAACTTCCACGGCGGATATAGAATGTCTGACCTGAACCTAATGCACCGTATTTCTGTAAGCACCAGGAAACATATAATGCACAGTTAGAACGTCTGCTTCTTTTAACTGCAGAGTTGTAAGTTCTTGCTGTTCCGCCATTGCTGTAAACGAAATGTTTCTTTTCGATATTGTCAGCCATGGAACTGCAAATGCTCATCCAGCGAGCCATCTTAGCGGATTCTGCTTTACTGGCATGAACCTGTGCAGGCTTAGCCATACAGAAGCTTAATATTAATAAAATTGCGAATAAACTAGTAAATAATTTTGATTTTAAATATTTCAAACGATATCTCCTTTTTAATAAATTGCGTGTTTTTCGATTTGCACAAGACCTATATTAATATAATTATTAAGAAATGTCAAGATAAAGTTAACAATTTTGTAACACTTATAGCGAAATGATGTTAAAAACCTTAATAATTAAGACTAAGCTGGTAACAACATGGAAGGTTATGGTATGATAAAAACAGGAGGAAAAATGACATGAAATACGGAAAATTTTTACCAGAAAATGGTACAATAGGATTTGTTGCGCCATCATTTGGATGTAACATAGAACCTTATAAAAGTGCATTTGAGAACGCACAGAAAGTATGGACAAAAGAGGGGTATTCTTTGAGTCTTGGTCCTAATGTTTATGAAGGATGCGGCATAGGAATCAGTAATACGCCGGAAAAATGCGCCCAAGAGTTCAATGAGTGGTATGAAAAAGAAGATGTAGATGTTCTTATTTCCTGTGGTGGCGGAGAATTGATGTGCGAAATTCTCCCATATGTAGACTTTGAAAAGATTCGACAGGAAGAGCCAAAATGGTTTATGGGTTATTCAGATAACACAAATCTCCTTTTTTTATTGGCAACTCTTTGTGATACCGCAGGCATTTATGGCCCGTGTGCAGCAGCTTTTGGCATGGAACCGTGGCATGAATCGTTAAAAAATTCGATGGAAATATTAACAGGAATGTGTAAAAAAGTACACAATTACGACAAATGGGAAAGGGAAGGTTTAAAGACAGAAGAGAATCCATTAGTACCATATAATGTGACGGAAAAATTTGAGCTTCGTACCTGGACGGCGGAGGATGGGCTTTCTACAGGAAAAGGACCAGAAGAAATTCAGAGTGTATCAGATTGTAATAAAATATCTTGTGATAAGGTATCGGCAGATGAACCTCATAAAATTATAAATGAAAGGGAAGAAATTGCTGTAAAAGGACGGCTTTTAGGAGGCTGTCTTGATTGCCTTGCTACTTTATGTGGTACAAAGTTCGATAAAGTAGAAGAATTTAATGAAAAGTATAAGGAAGATGGTGTGCTCTGGTTCTTAGAAGCTTGTGATCTTAATGTAATGGGAATTCGCAGGGCATTATGGCAGCTTGATGAGTCAGGATGGTTTAAAAATACAAAAGGCTTTTTGATTGGAAGACCATACTGTTATGGAGAAGAATTCTTCGGTTTAGATCAGTACAAAGCAGTTATTGATATTTTATCAAAATATAACGTACCGATAATTATGGATCTGGATATCGGACATTTACCACCAATGATGCCGCTGGTATGTGGAAGCGTGGCTGAAGCGAAGGTAAAAGATAATTCGATAACAATAGATATGGAGTATAAGTAAGGCTTTGTCCTCTTCTGGCAAGCGGCCGGACCTGTTCTGTTTGTGGTTACAAAAATGCAAAAACGAAAAATCTTGCGTTAAGAGAGTGGGATTGTCCGCAGTGCGAGACCCATCGAAAACTAAACTTGCCGAGGTGGGGGGGAGGATGTCACAATTAAGACAAGAGAAATAAGGAAAGGATTTATTTATGAAATTAATATCTTGGAACGTAAATGGACTTCGTGCCTGCGTAAAAAAAGGATTTGAAGACTTTTTCAAAGAGGCGGATGCAGACATTTTCTGTGTACAGGAAACAAAGCTTCAAGAAGGACAGATTGACTTTGCACCAGAAGGGTATGAATGTTACTGGAACTATGCAGAGAAAAAAGGTTACTCTGGCACAGCCGTATTTACGAAGAAACACCCATTAAAAGTGTGGAATGGAATTGGAATGGAAGAACATGATCAGGAAGGCAGAGTTATCACATTAGAATTTGAAGATTTCTTCTTTGTAACTGTATACACACCAAATTCTCAGTCGGAATTGAAGCGTTTAGACTATCGCATGAAATGGGAAGATAATTTCAGAGAATATTTACAGGAACTTGATAAAGAAAAACCAGTCATTATGACGGGTGACCTTAATGTGGCACATGAAGAAATTGACCTTAAAAATCCAAAAACAAATAAAAAGAATGCCGGATTTACACAGGAAGAGAGGGATAAATTTACAGAACTCTTAGGTGCGGGATTTGTTGATAGTTTCCGTTATCTTAACCCAGAACTTGCAGGAGCTTATACATGGTGGTCTTATCGCTTCAAAGCAAGAGAAAAAGATGCTGGATGGCGTATTGATTACTTTGTAGTATCCGAACGATGGAAAGAAAAGATAGAAGATGCCATTATATATAAGACGGTCATGGGTTCTGACCACTGTCCGATAGGATTGCAGATGAAATAATAATTTGCAGCAGGCAAGGTTGATGCTCACCTCCCCATGTGAGAAGATATCTTCTCGCATGGGGAGCTGTCTTTGGCTGGAGAGAGTTATTATTTAAATTGTTATAATGGACTGAAGGGAAAAGATTATGGAAAAGATATTAATAATAATAGATATGCAAAAAGACTTCGTGGATGGTTCTCTTGGGACAAAAGAAGCACAGGCGATTGTTCCAGCGGTGAAAGAGAAAATTGAGAATTTTAATGGAGATATTATCTTTACAAAGGATACACATGGGGAAGATTATATGAATACACAGGAAGGGCAGAATCTTCCGGTTCCTCATTGTATTAAAGGAACACCAGGGCATGAGATTATAAATGAACTTCAGCCATATGTTAAAAAAGCACTTGCTGTTTTTGAAAAGGAAACGTTTGGTTCTCGTAAGCTGGCGAATTTCTTAAAAGAACTTCATAAAGAGAAAGAGATAGAGTCTATAGAACTTATTGGATTATGTACAGATATTTGCGTGGTGTCTAATGCATTACTTATCAAAGCATTTTTGCCGGAAGTACCGATTTTGGCAGATAGTAACTGTTGTGCGGGAGTAACACCGGAGAAGCATGAAAGTGCGTTGGAAACAATGAGGTCTTGCCAAATTCTGGTTTGTGAGGCTGCAAAGCAGACGAACTCCTGAAGCTAAATAAAGCATATTTGTGACTTTAGTCGCGGAGGTTTGGATGCGAGCGCTTTAAGCGAACATCCAAACCTTGCTCCGAGGCCACAAATATGCTTTATTTAGAATATTTTGTGATTAAATCCATTATGATAGGAATCGCTCTATTAAGCTTACTTTCTTTCAATGTTTGGATATATTCCTCACGTTCATCATAAACATACTGTACAGCCTTCAACAAAGTATTGCTTGTAAGCTCCTCTTCCTGCAGTACATAGCTATAGCCAGATTTTTCGAAAGAAGCAGCATTTAAAAGCTGATCTCCACGGCTCTGGGAAGCTGGAAGTGGAATAAGGATGTTTGGTTTCTTGAGGGCGAGGAGTTCGCAGATTGCGTTAGCTCCGGCTCTTGAAATGATTAAGTCTGTTGCTGCAAATAAATGAGTTAATTCTTTCTTTGCGTATTCAAACTGTTTATAACCATTTTTTCCATCAAGGGAAGTGTCATAATGACCACGTCCACATAAATGGATAATCTGGAACTGCTTTAACAGTTCATCTAAGTTCTCTCGGATGGCGTTGTTAATAGCAACAGCACCAAGACTTCCGCCCATTACGAGAAGAACTGGTTTGGAATCATCGAATCCACAAAGACGAAGACCCTCTTCCTTTTTGCCGGAGAAAAGTTCCTGACGAATTGGGGAACCAGTTAAAACAGCCTTATTTTCTGGAAGGTGCTTCAATGTCTCCGGAAAGTTACAGCAGACCTTTGTTGCTGCTGGAATACAGATCTTATTAGCGAGACCTGGTGTAAGATCAGATTCATGAATAATAACTGGTACACGTCTTCTCTTTGCTGCAAGAACAACGGGAACGGATACAAAGCCGCCCTTGGAGAATACAATGTCTGGTTTTAACTTCCGAATCATGTGGGAAGCTTCAAGATAACCCTTCATAACTTTAAATGGATCAGAAAAGTTCTTAGGGTCAAAGTAACGGCGAAGCTTACCAGAGGAAATTCCGTGATAAGGAATACCCATTTCTTCAATCAATCTCTTTTCAATACCGTTATAAGAACCAATGTATTGAATATCATATCCGGCTTCTTTTAAGCTTGGAACCAGTGCCATATTTGGCGTAACATGACCGGCTGTTCCACCGCCGGTTAAAACGATTCGTTTCATACTTTTAAAACCCTCCTGAGGTAAGTGTGTGAACATCCTTATAGTAAATATAGATTATGCCTGCTGTTCTTTATATGCCATAAGGGCAAGTGCAAGCTGGTCAGGACAGGAAGTACCTCTGCCGCCACAGTCAATACCCTTTATCGTATTGATTACTTCATCAATATTACGTCCCTTAGCAAGAGCTGCAACGCCCTGAGTATTACCCATGCATCCGCCAATAAAACGGACTTCTTTAATAATATCATTTTCTACATCAAACTGAATTTCACGAGAACAAACTCCCTTTGTTTTATAACTGTACATCGATTTTCCTCCGCTATGTAAAAATACTTTTCCAAAATTGTAATGACAGTATATCACCTTTTTATCTAAAAAAATAGAGAAAAAATGCCTAATTTGAGGGGTCTGATAAAACGGACAAACGGACAAAATGCAAAAAACACGCTCTAGAGCGTGTTTGAAAAATAAAAGTTGCACAAAACATATATTCCCACGCCCTTT